>Ga0272446_1000614_pt1 | contig 54886 bp, 50 predicted proteins | sample YNPCB0061_FD_194587 | JGI IMG/M metagenome (GOLD analysis project Ga0272446, IMG submission 194587) | Hot spring microbial mat communities from Yellowstone National Park, WY, United States - YNP-CB-006-1 | ecosystem: Environmental > Aquatic > Thermal springs > Hot (42-90C) > Sediment | place... | reverse complement strand
CGCCCTCGACGAAGCCCTCGCCGAGGTCGCCGGGCCCGTGGGTGCAGCGGTTCTGCGTCACGTGGAACACGCCGCCCAGGTTGAACACCGCGTAGTCGCCGCCCACCGCGGCGCGCTGCGCATCGCCTCCTTCTGCGGCCCGGTGTCCGGCACGCTCGCGGAGGCGACATCGCCGATCGAGGAGGTGATGGGGCCGGCGGTGACGGCGCGCGTCCGCCGCGGCCTCGAAGGGCGCAAGCCCGAGGTGCTCGGCCGCCTCACCCAGGCGCTGACGAACAACTGGAAGCTTTATGCCGAGAATGTGCGGGCTTCCTGCCACGCGAGCCTGCCGCACCTGTTCTTCACCACCTTCGAGGTCAACCGCCTGACTCGGAAGGGCGGGCTGATCGTCAGCGGCCCTGGCGGCTCCCACGTCTCCTGGTCGGCGATCGAGCAGCAGGCCGCGGATTCCTCCTACGCGGCGCAGGGCATCCGTTCGGACAGCGCGAACCCCACCTGCCCCCTGCGCGTGCTGGTCCCGCCCGGCGGCGCGCCCGTCGGGTCATCAAGACCGGGCTGCGCTCACCCCTCGATCTCCCGCCGCGGCGCGGTGGCGGTGGCGGAGAGCAGCGCCTCGATCGGCGACCACAGGAAGGCGGACTGCTCCACCTCGGCGCCGGCGAAGGGGATGCGCTCGCGCGCCACGAGACGCCCGCCGAGGCGGCGGTAGAAATGCGTGGCCGGGTTGTCGGAGAGTGCCCAGACGAAGGCGCTGTGGCAGCCGGTGGCGGCGAGATGCGCCGCCATCGCGCGCATCAGCCGGCGGCCGACGCCCTGCTCGCGCCAGTCGTCGAGCAGATAGAGCGTCTCCACCTCTCCCTGCGGCGTGGCGCCGTCGCGCAAGGCCCGGCGGGCGCGGCCGCCGGAGACGAAGCCGATGGTGCGGGTGCCGGAGTCGGCGTCGGGCGCCACCGCGACGAACAGCGCGTGGCCGGGCTCGCGCACCGCCAGCGCGCGGCGGTAGGAGAGCGCGAGGCGAAGCGGGGACAGCCGCGCGAGGTAGCCCGACGGCAGGATGCCGGCATAGGCGTTGCGCCAGACCTCGGCGTGGACCGCGGCGATCCCCTCGGCGTCGGCGGCATGGGCGCGGCGCACCGTGACGAGGCCGCGCGCGCCGGTCATCTCAGCCTCTCCTCGCCAGCACGGCGGCGAAGAAGCCGTCGGTGCCGTGGCTGTGCGGGGCGAGCGAGAGGAAGGGCCCGTCGCAGGGCGCGGGCGGCGGCGCCGCGCGCGCCCAGGCGTCGGCCAGCGGCACGGTCCGCAGGGCGGGATGACGGGACAGGACGCGCTCCACCTGCACCTCGTTCTCCTCGGGCAGCAGCGAACAGGTAGCGTAGACCAGTCTGCCGCCCGGGCGCAGCAGGGAAACGGCGGTCTCCAGGATCACGGACTGTTTCTCCGACACTTCGGCCAGGTCTCTCGGCGTGGAGGCCAGCCGCGCGTCGGGGTTGCGGCGCCAAGTGCCGCTGCCGGTGCAGGGCGCGTCCACCAGCACCAGGTCGAAGGTGCCGGCGCGGCGCTTCGCCCAGCGGTCGCCCGGCGTGAGCAGGTGGCGGTCCACGTTGTCGGCGCCGGCGCGACGCAGGCGCTTCACCGCGCCTTCGAGCCGCGTGGCGGAGACGTCGCAGGCGGTGATGCGGCCGCGGTTGCCCATCATCGCCGCGAGCGCGAGCGTCTTGCCGGCGGCGCCGGCGCAGAGGTCGGCGACGCGCTCGCCAGGCTGGGCGGCGGTGAGGAGGGCGATGAGCTGGCTGCCCTCGTCCTGGATCTCGACCAGCCCGTCGCGGAAGGCCTGGGTCGCCGTCACGTTCTGCCGCGGCGCGGCGCGCAGGCCCCAGGGCGACCAGGGCGTCGGCTCCGCCGCAATGCCTTCGGCGGCGAGCGCGGCGCGGGCCGCATCGCGGGTGGTCTTGAGCAGGTTGGCGCGGAGGTCGAGCGGTGCGGGCTCGTCCATCGCCGCCATCGCCTGCGGCAACGCATCGCCGAAACGGGCGCGGAAGCCGGGCAGGCACCATTCGGGCAGGTTCAGCGCGACATGCTCCGGCATGTCGGGCGACCGGAGCGCGCGCCCCGAGAGCGCCCGCGCCAGCGCCTGTTCGGCGGGGCTCGGCGGCTCCGGGCCGTAGCGGGCGTCGGAAAACAGCGTGCCGAGGGCGGGGAGCGAGAGGCGCTCCACCAGCAGCGCGGCGGCGATGGCGCGCAGCCGCGGCGAGGGCGCGGCGCCGAGGCGGGCGAGGTGCCAATCCAGCCGCAGCGTGTGGCGGATGGTGGTCCACACGGTGTCCGACACGGCGCGGCGGTCGCCGCCGCCGATGTAGCGGCGGGCGCGGAAGAACTCGGTCGCGGTGGCGTCGGCGGGGGGGCGCGGGGCGGCGGCGATCGCCTCGAGCAGGGCGATCGCCGCGGCGAAGCGGGCGGAAGGGGTCACCCGTCGAGGCGGTAGTTCGGCGCCTCGCGCGTCACCTGCACGTCGTGCACGTGGCTTTCGCGCAGGCCCGCGTTGGTGATGCGGCGGAAGCGGCAGTTGCGCTGCATCTCGGCGATGGTGCGGTTGCCGGTGTAGCCCATCGCGGCCTTGAGGCCGCCGACGAGCTGGTGGATCACGGTGCCGACCGGGCCCTTGTAGCCGACGCGGCCCTCGACGCCCTCGGGGACGAGCTTCAGGCTGTCCTGCACCTCGGCCTGGAAGTAGCGGTCGGCGGACCCGCGCGCCATCGCGCCGAGCGAGCCCATGCCGCGGTAGGACTTGTAGGAGCGGCCCTGGTAGAGGAACACCTCGCCCGGCGCCTCGTCGGTGCCGGCGAAGAGGCCGCCCATCATCACCGCATCCGCGCCCGCGGCGATGGCCTTGGCGATGTCGCCCGAGGTGCGGATGCCGCCATCGGCGATCGCCGGCACGCCCGCCTCGCGCGCCGCGGCGGCGCATTCCAGCACGGCGGTGAGCTGCGGCACGCCCACACCGGCGACGATGCGCGTGGTGCAGATGGAGCCGGGCCCGATGCCGATCTTCACCGCGTCCGCCCCCGCCTCGATCAGCGCCAGCGCCGCCTCCGGGGTGGCGATGTTGCCGGCCACCACCTGGATCTCGTTCGACATGCGCTTGATGGTCTCGACGGCGCGCAGCACGCCGGCCGAATGGCCATGCGCCGTGTCCACCACGATCACGTCCACCTCGGCGGCGACCAGGGCGCGGGCGCGCTTCAGTCCGTCCTCCCCCACCCCCGTCGCCGCGGCGACGCGCAGCCGCCCGAGCGAATCCTTCGCCGCGTTCGGGTTGGCCTGCGCCTTCTCCATGTCCTTGACCGTGATCAGGCCGACGCAGCGGCCCTGCTCGTCGGTGACAAGCAGCTTCTCGATCCGGTGCCGGTGCAGCAGCGCGCGGGCCTGTTCGGGCGTGACGTCCGGGCGAGCGGTGACGAGGTTCTCGCGCGTCATCAGCTCGTAGACGCGGAGATTCGGATCGGTCGCGAAGCGCACGTCGCGGTTCGTCACGATGCCGACGAGCCGGCCGGAGCCGCGCTCGACCACCGGGATGCCGCTGATGCGGTGGGCGTCCTGGATGGCGCGGACCTCGGCCAGCGTCTGGTCGGGGTGGATGGTGAGCGGGTTCACCACCATGCCGCTTTCGAATTTCTTCACCCGCCGCACCTGGGCGGCCTGGTCCTCGGCCGAGAGGTTCTTGTGGATGACGCCGATCCCGCCCGCCTGGGCCATGGCGATCGCCATCGGCGCTTCCGTCACCGTGTCCATCGCCGCGGAGATCAGCGGGATGTTCAGCGTGATCTCGCGGGTGATGCGGGTGCGGGTGTCGGCCTCGCCGGGCAGCACCTGGCTGTAGGCGGGCAGCAGCAGCACGTCGTCGAAGGCGTAGGCCTCGGCGAAGCGAGGGGGCGGCGGGGTGGTGTCGGGGGCCATGGCTGCGCCTTTCGGGGTGCGGAGCGGGGCGTCGGGCCCCGCCTGCCTTGGCGCGTCCCGTTAGCCCGAACCTGTGCTGCACCGCAAGCGCGGCGGCGACATGGCGGCCGCGCGGGGGGCGCGGGCCGCTCCGCGGCCGGGCCGCGGCCGAGCCCGGCATGGACAGGGGGCGCGCGCGCGGCGTAAAGGTCCGGACAAGAGGCAACCGGGAGACCCCATGGCCGACCAGGCGCAGCCCGCCATCGCGCTGCGGGCGATCGAGAAATGGTACGGCACGACGGATGCGCCGGTGCATGCGCTGGCGCCGACAGATCTCGCGGTGCCGGAGCGCGAGTTCCTGGTGCTGCTCGGCCCGTCCGGCTGCGGCAAGACCACGATGCTGCGGATGATCGGCGGCCTGATCATGCCCACCTCCGGCGAGCTGCTGATCGAGGGGCGCGGGCTGTGGCGCGGCGCGCAGCGGCAGGGAGAGGCGCTGTCGGAGCTCGGCATGGTGTTCCAGGACGCCAACCTGTTCCCCTGGCTGACCATCGAGGACAACATCGCGCTGCCGCTGGAGCTCAAGGGCTGGTCGCGCGCGAAGCGGATCGCGCGCGCGCATGATCTCATGCGCCTGACCGGCATCGCCGGCTTCGAGAAGCGCTGGCCGCGCGAACTCTCGGGCGGGATGCGGCAGCGCGCGGCGATCGCCCGCGCGCTCTCCTACGACCCGCGCATCCTGCTGATGGACGAGCCCTTTGGCGCGCTGGACGCGATGACGCGCGAGGCGATGAACCTCGAGCTGCAGCGGATCTGGATGGAGACGCGCAAGACCGTGGTGCTGGTGACGCATTCGATCGCGGAAGCCGTGTTCCTCGCCGACCGCATCGTGCTGCTGAGCCCGCGGCCGGGGCGGGTGGACATGATCCTGGAGGTGCCCTTCCCGCGCCCCCGCACGCCGGACCTGCAATCCGCGCCCGAGTTCCAGGAGATCGTCCGGCGGCTGCGCCGGCGTCTCGCCGAGATTTCGTGAGAGGGAGCGCGAGGATGCCCGACACCGCCGCCCCGCCCGTCGCCGCCGCGCCGCCCGCCTCGCTGGCGAGGAAGCGGGTGACGCGCGACGGCGTGCTGCCCTGGATCACCACCCCGGTCGCGCTGATCGCTCTGGTGGCGATCTGGGAGTTCTACGTCGTGCAGTTCCGCGTCTCGCCCCTGATCATGCCGCGGCCGGGCGATGTGTGGTGGGCGTGGGTCGAGATGCTGCAGTCGCCCCGCGCCTGGCACCACACCTGGATGACGGTGTACGCGACGCTGACCGGCTTCGCCTATGCGGTGGTGATCGGGGTGGGGCTTGGCGTCGTCATCGCGCGGGTGCGGTGGCTGGAGATGACGCTGAACCCCTTCATCGTGGCGACGCAGGTGATCCCGAAGGTCGCGCTGGTGCCGCTGTTCGTGCTGTGGTTCGGCTTCGGCATCACGTCCAAGGTGATCGTCGCGGCGGTGCTGGCCTTCTTCCCGATCCTGACCAACACGGCGATGGGCGTGAAGTCCATAGACGAGGGGCACCGCGACGTGATGATGTCGCTGAACGCGACGCGCTGGCAGGTGTTCCGGCGGCTCGAGTTCCCCTCGGCCCTGCCCTTCATCCTGACGGGGTTCGAGATCGGCATCGTGCTGGCGATCATCGGCGCCATCGTCGGCGAGTATCTCGGCGGCAATGCCGGGCTCGGCCACCTGCTGATCGCGCGGCTGAACGCGTTCGAGACCGCGGACATGTTCGCCGTGCTGATCCACATGTCCATCCTCGGCTTCCTGTTCTACTTCTCGATCGGCGCGCTGCGGAAGATCCTGATCCCGTGGCACGCGTCGGCGCGGCTCAAGGTCTGACAAGGGAGACACGCTTCATGACGACACGCCGTTCGCTTCTGGCCCTGGCCGGTGCCGCCGCGCTGCCGGCGCCCGCGGTTCTGGCGCAGGCGCCGCAGCCGCTCACCTTCATGACGCCCTTCGGCTTCATCCCGGACTTCATCGAGATGATGAACATGGTCTCGGGCGGGCACTTGGCGCGGCACGGCTTCCAGCCCACGCTGCGGGCGGCGAACGGCACCGCGCAGGCGCTGCAGCAGCTGGCGGCCGGCCAGGTGCAGTTCATCCGCGCCGCCTCGATCGACATGATCCGCGCGGCGAGCGCGGCGAACGCGCCCTTCGTCGCGGTGGCGACCAGCCACCAGGGCTCGACCTTCCACATGATCAGCCTGCGCGACAGGCCGATCGAGCGGGCGGAGGACCTGCGCGGCAAGACGGTCGGGCTCGTCTCGGTGGGCGGCACGACGGACACCTTCCTCGACCTCATCCTGCGGCGCGTGAACATCCCGCGCAGCGAGGTGCGCACCGAGACCACCGGCAACAGCCCGGGCGCGCTGCAGTTCATCCGCCAGGGGCGGGTGGACTGCTTCATGGCGTCCATCATCGTGCCCGTGGTGCTGCGCCAGCAGAACGAGCCGATCATCGCCTGGAGCACCGACCGCTACGCGCCGATGCCGAGCCAGTGCTACATCACCACGCGCGAGATCGCGGAGCGCCAGCCGGAGACGGTGGTGCGCTTCCTGCGCGCGCTGCGCGATTCGATGACCGAGCTGCTGGACCAGCCGAACCGTCCGATCTTCGAGCGCGCATCCCGCGACTTCGAGATCCCGGGCATCCGCAACATGGACCTCACGCTTGCGGTGATCGAGGCCTCCAAGCGGGAACTCTGGCTGACCCGCGGGCGGGAGAACCTGCTGCGCAACCTGCCGGACCTGTGGGAGTCGGGCTTCGCCGCGCTGCGCGACGCCGGCCTCGCCAACCCCCCGGACCCCGCGGCGCTGTGGACCAACCGCTTCATCGAGGAGGCGCTGCGGGCGTGACGCCCGGGCAGGCGGCGATCCTCGAGTCCGTCGGCGCCTTCCTGGCGCGGCACCTGCCGCCCGAGGAGGCGCGCCGGCGCGACGCGGCGCACATCCCGCCCTACGACCTGCTGCCCGAGATGGGGCGCATGGGACTGTTCGCGCTCGCGGTGCCGGAGAGCGCGGGCGGGCTCGGCGCGGGGTGGCGGACGGTCGCGTTGGTGCAGGAACGGCTTGCGTTCGGGGCTGGCTGCGCGGCCTCCATCTTCAACCGCGTCGTCGGCTTCGGGCTGGCGTCGCTTCTGGCCTATGGCAGCGACCGCCAGCGGGCCGAGCTGCTGCCGCTGCTGCTGGCGGGCGAGGCGTTCTGCGCGCTGGCGCTGACCGAGCCGCAGGCCGGCAGCGATGCCGCCGCGATCCGCACCCGGGCGGAGCGCGTCGCGGGCGGCTGGCGCATCCACGGCCGCAAGTGCTGGATCAGCGACGCCGCAGCCGCGCGCTGGCTGATCGTGCCGGCGCGCACCGGACCGGAGCGCGAGGGCCCGCGCGGCATCTCCCTGCTGCTGGTGCCGAGCGATGCGCCCGGGATCGCCATGACGCCGCTGCCGAAGATCGGCAACAACTGCATGCCGTCCTTCGACATCGGCTTCGATGGCGTGACGGTCGGCGAGGACGCCCTGATGGGCGAGGAAGGCCGTGGCTTCGCGCAGCTGATGGCGACGCTGCATGTCTCGCGCGCCTCCCTGGCCGCGACGGCGACGGGCGCGGCCGACGCGGCGGTGGAGATGGCCGTCGCGCACGCGAAGCAGCGCGTGCAGTTCGGCCGCCCGATCGGCGCCTTCCAGGCGGCGGCGCATCGCCTGGCCGACATGCGGATGCGGGTGGATCTCTCGCGCCTCATGGTGCGGCATCTCGCCGGGCTGATCGAGGACGGCCTGCCCTGCCGGCGCGAGGCGGCGCAGGCGAAGGTGGTGGCGACCGAGACGCTGCGCGACGTGACCGACGCCGGCATGCAGATCCTGGCGAGCGCCGGCTATTCCGCCGAGAGCGACATGCAGCGGCTGTGGCGCGACAGCCGGCTCGCCACCTTCGGCGAGGGCGCGAACGAGGTGCTGCGCGACGTGATCGCGCGCGACATGGGGCTTGGAGAGAGGTTGACGGCATGAGCCTGCGCGCGATCGACGCCGTGGTGAACATCTGGACGCCGGAGGCGCTGGCCGGGCGGCCGGACCGCAGCGGCTTCTACACCTCCAAGATGCGCGTGACGCCCGAGATCTACTCGGGCATGAGCCTCGAGGAGATGATCGCGCGCATGGACGCGGCCGGCATCGAACGCGCCTTCCTGATCGCGGCGAAGGTCGGGCGGCTCGGCATCCCCGCCTGCTACCACGTGGACTATCGGCTGGTGGCGGACGCCGTGCAGAAGCACCCCGACCGCTTCTTCGGCATCGCCGGCCTCGACCCGACCGAGGGCATGCGCGGGGTGCGCGAGCTGGAACGCGCGGTGCGCGACCACGGCTTCATCGGCGCGCATTTCTACCCGCACTGGTATGAGCTGCCGCCGGACCACGCGAAATGGTATCCGTTCTACGCCAAGTGCTGCGAGCTGGACGTGCCGGTGCAGCTGCAGGTCGGGCAGTCCATGGTGTATGATCCGTCCTATCCGCTGCGCAGCGTCGGGCGGCCGATCACGCTCGATGCCGTCGCCTGCGACTTCCCCGAACTCCGCATCATCGGCATCCATGTCGGCATCCCCTGGACCGACGAGATGATCGCGATGGCGTGGAAGCACCCGAACGTGTTCATCGGCAGCGACGCGCACAGCCCGCGCTACTGGCCGGAGAGCTTCGTCCACTACATCCGCAGCTATGGGCAGGACAAGGTGATCTTCGGCACGGATTTCCCGGTGCTGGATTTCGCGCGCACGATGGCGGAGATCGAGGCGCTGGAGTTGCCCGAGGTGCCGAAGCGCAAGTTCCTGCGCGACAACGCGATCCGCGTCTACAAGCTGGAAGGGCGGTTGTGAATCTCGCCGACGCGCTCGACATCCATGCGCGGGCGCGGCCGACGCACATCGCGCTGATCGAGGGGGCGCGGCGCATCGCCTATGCGGAGGCGGCGCGGGTGGTGCGCGACCTGGCGTCGCGGCTTGTCGCGCTGCCCGGGGATGCGCCGGTCGGGCTGTGCCTGCGCGACACGGCGGAGCATGTGCTGGTGCTCTACGCGCTGGCGCGGGCGGGGCGCGCGATCCTGCCGATGGATGCGCGCTGGACGGAGGCGGAACGGCGGAATGTCGCGGCGCAGTTCGGCGCGTCGGTCGTGGTGCAGGAGCCGGACATGCCGGCGCTGCCCGGACTGCGCTGCACGACGGTGGCGGAGCTGTCGGGCTGGGCGGCGCAGGATGCGAGCTTCCCGCAGGACGAGGACACGCCCTTCGTCCTGTCGCTCTCCTCCGGCACCACGGGGCGGCCGAAGGGGCCGCTGATCGCGCACCGGCATTTCCTCGCGCGCTTCCGCACCCACTGGATCAACCTCGGGCTCAACGGGCGCGACCGCTTCCTCTGCGCGACGCCGCTGTATTTCGGCGGCGGCAGGACCTTCGCGATGAGCGTGCTGTTCTCGGGCGGCACGGTGGTGATGTGCCCGCCGCCCGCCTCGGCCGAGGCGATCGTCGCGGCGGTCGCGCAGCACGACGTCACCAGCCTGTTCCTGGTGCCGACGCAGTTCCGCCGGCTGCTCGCGCTGCCGGACGCGGCGCTTGCGCCGCTCTGGCGGCTCAATCTGCTGTTCGGTTCCGGGGCGCCGCTGTCGCGCGAGGAGCGCATCGAGATCGCCGGGCGGCTCTGCCCGAACTTCTTCGAGTATTACGCCTCGACCGAGGGCGGCGGCGTGTCGCTGCTGGGCCCTGGCGACATCGCGGCGCATGGCGACAGCGTCGGGCGGCCCGTCTTCGCCGTCGAGGTCGAGGTGGTGGACGACGAGGGCCGCCCCCTTCCGCCAGGCGAGACGGGGCTGCTGCGCTATCGGGGCCCGGGCTGCGCCACCGCCTACCACCGCGACCCGGAGGCTTCGGCCGAGGCGTTCCGCGAGGGGTGGTTCTACCCGGGCGACCTGGCGTCGCTGGACGCGGAGGGCTTCGTCACGCTGCGCGGGCGGCGGAAGGACATGATCATCCGCGCCGGCATCAACATCCATCCCCAGGACGTGGAGGCGGCGCTGAACGCGCATCCGGCCGTCGGCGAGAGCGCGGTGGTGGGCTGGCCGAGCCGCGAGTTCGGCGAGGAGATCGCGGCCTTCGTGCGCCTCGCCGCGCCGGCCGATCCGGAGGCGGTGCTGGAGTTCGCACGCGCACGGCTGCCGCGGCCGAAATGGCCGCGCGCGGTGTTCGTGGTGGAGGATCTGCCGCGCAATGCGGGCGGCAAGGTGCTGAAGGGCGAGCTGGCGGCGCGGCTTGCGCCGCTGTAGCGCGCGGCGTGGCCGGCGAGGCTGGCCGCGCAGCGTGGCGGCCGGGGCCGCGACCGGGCTCGAGGCGTTCCAGGTTGGCGGGGAGGCGGCCGGGGCCCCGGCTGCCGGCATCCGCCCGCAGAGGGCGGTGGCCGGGCCGGTGCGATGCGTGCGGTGCCCGGGATCCGGTGACCGCGCGGGCGACGCGGCGCGGTGTGAGGCGAGACAGGGGAACCCCCTGGCCTCGGTGGACAGGGGCTCGACCCTGTCGGTGCTGCGCCGGCGCTGGCCTTTCCTGGCGCCGGTGTTCACGTTGCGCATGGAAAGCTGGATCACCGCGGCGCCCCTGCCCGGGAGCGTGATGTGCTGCTTGAGGTTGGTGTCGGGCTGGCCTGCGAAGGCGATGACCCGGCCGGCACGCATCTGGTTGGCGTGCGTCCTGGCCTTGGGGGAAGCCGGGAGAGGGGCGGGGCGTGGGTGGGGCGATACACGGTCGGATTTCGATCCCCTCGACACCCCACCCCCACCACCCCGCCATACCCGGGCAGTTTCTGATCCCGCGTCACCACCGGCACCCCCGACGCCCGCGCCGTCCCCGCCTCGGCCGCCGAGGGCGGCACCAGCACCGCCACCACCTTGCCGCGCCTGGTAATCGCCACGCGCTCCCAATCGCCGCGGGCGATGCGGTCCATCACTCCAGGCAGGTTGCCTTGAACTCGGTGGCCGAGAGCGTGTGCGGATCATCCATGACCAGTCCCTCAGAGCAGCCACAGAGCACCCCGCCCGGCTGCCCGTCGCGCCAAGCGAACGCCGGGGCCCGGGGCGGGGCTCCCCGCCCCGGGGCACCCCATCGCGCGCTGCGCGACGGGGACCCCGACGGCGGGGGTTTCAGGAGGCGACGCCCCCTGTGCCCTCCCCCGCCTCGCAACACTCATCCACGATACACCCGCACAACACCCGCCCCGGCGGAAGGGCCACCACCGGCCGGCACAGCAGCCGCGCCGTACCGCGCCCCGCCCGCCACAGCCGCGCCGCCGCGGCAGCCCGCGCCGCCGCACCGGCAGCGGCCGCCGCCTCCGGCGTCATACCCTTCTCCATCCCCGCATCCTGCCACCCCAGAAGCCGCACGCAAACTCCGGAACCCTGCCCGTAGTCGCCGTTGTGTTCCAAACTTTCCCCGCCGCCGCCCCGGGACCCCTGCCCAGGCGCGTCACCGACGCCGACGTCGCCCTCCTCCTCCCTCACATCCCCGCCACCCGCGGCCGCCCGCCGCATGCTCGCTGCCGTCCTCCGGGTCGCGCTCTCCCGCCGCCCCTGGCGCGCCCTGCGGCCCGGGCTCGGCCGCGCGGCCTCCGCCCTCCGCGAGCCCGGCCGCTGGCGACGACCGGCAGCCTGGAACTGATGTTCGTTGCCATCGCCGGCCAGCGCCACGCGGCCGGCAGCCGCCGCCACTGGCGCCTCGCGCGACGCGCCGCCCCGCTAGGGCCTGTAGCCCGACTCCCCCCATCCATCCGGGTGGAACCGCCAGACCGTGCCCTCGAACGGGTCGATCATCCCGGGCGGGATCATGAAGCCGCGGCCGAACTCGAAGGGGCGGTCCCAGCCGCTTGCGTATTGCGGCGCCGTCGCGGCGATCACCTCCGCCCCCGTCACCTGCGCCAGCCGGACGCAGAAATGGCGGGAGCCGCTGGTCGCCGCCATCTCGCAGGCCACCAGCCAGATGCGCGCGACGCGACCGCGCCAGATCGTCAGGCGCTGCATCGTCCCTTCATGCAGCCCCTCGCCGAGGGCGACGCCATCCGGCCGCTCCATGCCATGGGCGTTGATCACCACCTGCAGCCCGCCGCCGGAGACGCCGCCGACCACCCACTGCGCCACGGACGCCATGGAATCCCGGAACCCGGGCGGGTCGTCGCGGCAGACGGTGAAGCTGCGATCCAGCCGGCACCGGTCCCGCCGCTCGAACTCGGAGCTGTTGAGCGCGACGGAAGGGGAGGGGATCGGGATCACCCTCCCTCACCCCCGCCCACGGCGCACGCCTCGGGGCGGTCCCCCTGCATCGCGCAAGCCTGCCCGATCGGCCCTTGCGCCGGCAAGCGGCTATGCGAACCAGGCCCGGGGCACCTTGAACGGCAGCATCAGGCGGATCGGCAATGCCCGGAACCGGTCCAGGTCCAGGCTCTCATGCACCCCCTCGACATCCTGCCCGAACAGCCGGGACCGGACGACCGAGCGAGCGTAGAACGGCGTATCCTCGAGCGTCCGCGCGACCGTGGCCGACGCCCCGGCATCCGCCTGCGTCCCCCGCGTCACGCGCCACAGCGTGGGCGGCAGAGGCACGAAGGGCGGCGGCGGCACCTGCTCCACCCCCCCCGCCCGGTCGAACCGCAGCGCGAGAGACTGGCGCGACCCGTCGCGCCGCCGCGTGTCGTAGAGCACCGCCGCGCCCTCCTTCAGGGCATAGCGCGACCAGTCCCAGTCCACGAAATCCCGCTCGAGCGGCCGATCGCCCCAGTTGCAGTCGAAATAGGCAGAGCCGGACCAGCGGAGCTCCGGCGCCTCGAACGCCACCTCCGCCCGGCAGGCGGGCGCCATCGGGCACCAGCGATGCCGCCCCGCGGCATCCAGCGTGAACACCCGCCGGTTCATCGGGCCAGGCGTGATCCGCACCTCGCCCTGCAGGCGGCGGGGGATCGGCGCCGTCACCTCGCGCACCGAGACCACCAGCGTCTCCCCGTCCCACGCCAGGGAGGAAGGCCCCAATTCCAGCCGCATCGGCTCCTGCCGCGCCGCGCCGCGCCCGCGGTCGGTCAGCGCCCAGCGCCGCGGCCGCCCGTACAGAGAGACGTTCAGCGCCACATGGTTCAGCGGGTCGGCCGGCCCCCGGTACCGCGCGAAGGCGTAATAGGGAGAGAAGACGCTGCCGAGGAAGGCGATCAGCGTGATGCCATGTGCCCCGTCGTCGGAGAGGGCGTCGGCATACCACCACGCATAGCCGTCGCGCGGCACGGCAACATCGAAGGGCAGCGGCAGCGGTGCCGGCGGCTGCGCCCCGGCCCGGCTCACGCCCGGCGGGACCGCGGCAGCGAACGGGAGCGGTCGGCCAGCAGGGCCTCCGCCGCCAGCCGCCCGCTCATCGCGGCCATCGGCACCCCCGCCCCGGGATGCGCCCCGCCCCCCGCGAGATAGAGGCCCGGGATCGCGGATCTCGCCCCCGGGCGGAGGAAGCTCGCCTGCCACCCATGCGTCGCCCGGCCATACAGGGCGCCCCCCGTCGCCGGGAACAGCGCCGCGAACTCCTTGGGCGTCGTGCGGACGCTCGCCTCCGGCGTCACCCTCAGCCCCGCGCGGGCCAGCGCTGCGAAACTCGTCCTCTCGCATGTCTCGATCTCCGGCTCGGGCAGGCCGCCGGTGGCGGGCGCGTTCACCAGCATGAGCAGGCGCTCGGGGCCCGCGGGCGGCGTCGCGTGATCGTCGCGGTCCTGCGCGCAGATGTAGATGGTGGGCGCGCGCGGCAGCCGCCGCCGCGCGAACAGGTCGTCGAACTCCGCCCGGTAGTCGGCCGAGAAGAACACGTTGTGCCGCACCAGCGGGAAGCCTTCGCAGCGCGCCGCCATGCACCAAGTGACGGCGGAGAGCGAGCGGTCGGCCTCGGCGACGGCGGGCGCGGCGCGGCGCGCGGCCGGCCCGAACAGCCCGGCGGCGAAGGCGGCGGTGTCGGCATTGGACACTACGGCGTCGGCGGCGATCCGCTCGCCGGAGGCAAGCCGCACGCCGGCCGCGCGCCCGCCCTCCACCAGCACCTCGGCGACCTCGGCGCCATGGCGGAACCGCGCCCCCCGCGCCGCGGCCAGCCGCGCCAGCGCGCGCGCCACCGCGTGCATGCCGCCCTCCACGGTCCACACCCCCTCCTGCTCCACATGGGCGATCAGCATCAGGGTGGCCGGCGCGGCGAAGGGGGAGGAGCCGCAATAGGTGGCGTAGCGCCCGAACAGCGCGAGCAGGCGCGGGTCCCGGAAATGTTCGCCGAGCGCCGACCACAGCGTGGCGAAGGGGGAGATGCGCAGCACGCCGGGCAGGCCGGAGAGCCCCGCCCGCGCCATCAGCGACACCGGGTTCGGCCTCTGCCCGCGCACGAAGGGCCGCTCCAGCGCCTGCCAGATGGCCCGCGCGCGGGCGCAGAAGGCGCGGAAGCCGCGCGCCTCGGCGGCGCCGGCGAAGCGGCCGATCTCCGCCTCGCTCTCCGCGACATCGGCGCAGAGGTCCATCCGGCCGGCCGACCCGTCCCAGGCGTGGCGGGCCAGCACGCGGGCCGGGTGCAGGACCAGCTCGTCGGACAGCGACGCCCCGGCCTCGGCGAAGATCTCCTCCAGCATCGGCCGCAGGGTGAACACTGTCGGGCCGGCGTCCACGGGGAGGCCGCCGGCCAGAACCTGGCGCATCTTGCCGCCCGGGGCCTCGGCGCGCTCCAGCACCGTCACCTCGGCGCCGCGGGCGGCGAGCAGCAGGGCGGCGGAGAGGCCGCCCACCCCCGCCCCGATCACCGCCACGCGCATCACTCGCGATTCCGTGCTTGCATTGTCTGTCAATCTGGCATGACACTCCGGGACGACAAAGCGGATTTACAGTCCGCGCCCAACCCGGAGGCACGTGCATGGACCCGCTCGCCCGCATCGAATATGCGCTGGACCGCGCGCTGCGCGCCGCCTGCGGCCCGCACGCCCCGCCGCGGCTCGGAAGCGCGCTGCGCCATGCGGTGTTCCCGGGCGGCGCCCGGGTGCGGCCGCGGCTTGCCATCGCGGCGGCGCTCGCCTGCGGCGACGACGCCCCGGAACTGGCCGACCGCGCGGCGGCGGCGATCGAGCTGCTGCACTGCGCCTCCCTCGTCCATGACGACATGCCCTGTTTCGACGACGCCGCGACCCGGCGCGGCAAGCCGTCGGTGCATAAGGCCTTCGGCGAGCCGCTGGCGCTGCTGGCGGGCGATGGGCTGATCGTCGCCGCCTTCCGCGCCCTGGCGGAGACCGAGACCGACCACCCCGAGCGCATCCCGCTGCTGCTGCGGATCATCGGCGATGCGGTCGGCTCGCCGCACGGCATCGTCGCCGGCCAGGCCTGGGAATGCGAGCCCGCGGCCGACCTGCACGAGTACCAGAAGGCCAAGACCGCCGCGCTGTTCTCCGCCGCCACCGCCGCCGGCGCCGCCGCCGCGGGGGCGGAGTGGGAGGCCTGGGTCGCGCTCGGCGAGTGTCTCGGCGAGGCCTATCAGGTGGCGGACGACATCGCCGATGCCGCCGCGCGGCCGGAGGAGATCGGCAAGCCGGTCGGGCAGGATGCGGCGCTCGGGCGGCCGTCGGCCGTCCGGGCGCTCGGCCTCAAGGGCGCGCTCAAGCACCTGGAGAGCCTGACCGCGGCGGCGGTGGCGGCGATCCCGCGCTGCCCGGGCAAGCCTGGGCTCGAGCGGCTGATCCGCCACGAGGCGCGGCGCCTCGTCCCCGCCTCGCTCGCCCAGGTCTGAGATGGCAGCGCTGGCCGACCGCGCGCCGTCCGGGCTGCGTGAAGCCGTCCTCGGCTTGCGCGACCGCATGGTGGCGAACCCGGCCTTCCGCCGCTGGGCGGCGCGCTTCCCGCTGACGCGCTGGGTGGCGCGGCGGCGGGCGCGGGCGCTGTTCGACCTGACGGCGGGCTTCGTCTACTCGCAGATCCTCCATGCCTGTGTGCGGCTCGACCTGTTCGCCGTGCTGGCGGAAGGCCCGGCGGAGGAGCGCAGGCTCGCCGCGCGGCTGTCGCTGCCGCCCGAGGGTGCCTCGCTGCTGCTGAAGGGCGCGGAGGCGCTCGGCCTCGTGCAGCGGCGCGGCGGGCGCTGGGGCCTCGGGCCGCTCGGCGCCGCCATGGTCGGCAACCGGGCGGTGGCGGCGATGGTGGAGCACCATGCCGCGCTCTACGCCGACCTGGCCGATCCGGTGGCGCTGCTGCGCTCGCCCGGCGGCGGCGGTGCCTTGGCTCGGCTCTGGGGCTATGCCGGGGCGGGGGATCCGCGCGCCCTCTCGGCCGAGGAGGTCGCCGGCTACTCCGCGCTGATGGCGGAGAGCCAGCCGCTGATCGCCGATGAGGTGCTGGACGCCTTCGACCTCTCGGGGCGGCGGCTGCTGATGGATGTCGGCGGCGGGGAAGGGGCCTTCCTGATCGCGGCCGGGCGGCGGCATCCGTCGCTGCGGCTGCGCCTGTTCGACCTGCCGGCAGTTGCCGAGCGCGCCCGCGCCCGCTTCGCCGCCGCCGGCATGGCCGCGCGCGCCGAGGCGGTGGGCGGCGACTTCCACCGCGACGTGCTGCCGGAAGGTGCCGACACCATCAGCCTGGTGCGCGTGGTGCACGACCACGACGACGCCGAGGCGGCCGCGCTGCTGGCCCGCGCGCACGCCGCGCTGCCGCCCGGCGGGGTGCTGCTGCTGGCCGAGCCGATGGCCGGCACGCCGGGCGCCGAGCCGGTGGGGGAGGCGTATTTCGGCTTCTACCTGCACGCGATGGGCCGCGGGCGGCCGCGCCGGGCCGGGGAACTGACCGCCATGCTGCGCGCCGCCGGCTTCGCGGAGGCGCGCGCCGTGCCCACCGCAACCCCGTTGCAGACCGGGCTGATCGTTGCCCGCAAGGGCGGCTGACGACGTGCGGAACGGGTGTCAGTTTCGCTTGACAGTTTTCAGTGTCGGGATAGACTGACACCCAGAGCGAGGAGGCGTAGTCCGAGGTGGACACCGTAGCGGTCCTGTTGCGACGTCCGGAGACGCTGGAGCTGGCGCGGCTGTCGCTGACGCCCCCCGGCCCTGCCGATGTGGTCGTGGACATCGCCTGGTCTGGCATCTCGACCGGCACCGAGCGCCTGCTGTGGAGCGGTCGCATGCCGCCCTTCCCCGGCATGGGCTACCCGCTGGTGCCCGGCTACGAATCGGTCGGCGAGGTGGTGGAGGCGGGGCCCGACTCCGGCCGCCGCGTCGGCGAGCGGGTGTTCGTGCCCGGCGCCCGCTGCTTCGAGCCGCTGGACGGCGAGCCGGTGCGCGGGCTGTTCGGCGGCGCGGCGCGGCGGCTCGTGGTGCCTGGCGCGCGGGTGGTGCCGGTGGCGCAGGGGTTGCGCGAACAGGCGGTGCTGCTGGCGCTGGCCGCGACCGCCCGCCACGCGACGGCGCCGGCCGGCGTGCAGCAGCCGGATCTGATCGTCGGGCATGGCGTGCTCGGGCGGCTGCTCGCGCGGATCGCGATCGCGCTCGGCGCGCCGCCGCCTGTCGTGTGGGAGACGAACGCGGCGCGGCGCGAGGGCGCGGCTGGCTATCCGGTGGTGCATCCCGACGAGGACGGCCGCCGCGACTACCGCTGCATCCATGACGTGAGCGGAGATCCGAAGATCCTCGACACGCTGATCGCGCGGCTGGCGCCGGGCGGCGAGATCGTGCTCGCCGGCTTCTATTCCGAGCCTCTCGGCTTCGCCTTCCCGCCCGCCTTCATGAAGGAGGCGCGGATCAGGGTCGCCGCCGAGTGGCAGCCGCCCGACCTTGCTTCCGTCACCGCGCTGATCGCCGAGCGGCGGCTCTCGCTCGACGGCCTCATCACCCATCGCCGGGCGGCGGCGGAGGCGGACGACGCCTATCGCACCGCCTTCGGCGACCCCGCCTGCCTGAAGATGGTCCTCGATTGGAGAGACAGCGCATGAACGCCGTTCCGGGCAAGCCCGCCGCGACCAGCATGGCCGAGGCGCTCCGCGCCGAGGCCGCGATCGAGCCCGATCCGGTGCCGGTGGGGGAGCCGGCGAAGAAGACGCAGATCATCGCGATCTACGGCAAGGGCGGCATCGGCAAGTCGTTCACGCTCTCGAACCTGTCCTACATGATGGCGCAGCAAGGGAAGCGCGTGCTGCTGATCGGCTGCGATCCGAAGAGCGACACCACCTCGCTGCTGTTCGGCGGCAAGTCCTGCCCGACGATCATCGAGACCTCCTCGCGCAAGAAGGCGGCGGGCGAGACGGTCGCGATCGGCGACGTGTGCTTCAAGCGCGACGGCGTGTTCGCGATGGAGCTGGGCGGGCCGGAGGTGGGGCGCGGCTGCGGCGGCAGGGGCATCATCCACGGCTTCGAGACGCTGGAGAAGCTCGGCTTCCACGACTGGGACTTCGACTACGTGCTGCTCGACTTCCTGGGCGACGTGGTGTGCGGCGGCTTCGGCCTGCCGATCGCGCGCGACATGTGCCAGAAGGTGATCATCGTCGGCTCGAACGACCTGCAGTCGCTCTACGTCGCGAACAATGTCTGCTCGGCGGTGGAATACTTCCGCAAGCTCGGCGGCAATGTCGGCGTCGCCGGCCTCGTGATCAACAAGGACGACGGCACCGGGGAGGCGCAGGCCTTCGCCGAGGCCGTCGGCATCCCGGTGCTGTCGGCGATCCCGGCGGATGAGGACATCCGGCGCAAGAGCGCGAACTACGAGATCGTCGGCCGCCCCGGCGGCCGCTGGGCGCCGCTGTTCGAGCAGCTGGCGACGCAGGTGGCGGAAGCCCCGCCCTTGCGCCCGAAGCCGCTGACGCAGGAAGGGCTGCTCGGGCTGTTCAAGGGCGATGCGGTCGGGCGCGGCGTGGTGCTCGATCCGGCGACGATCGAGGACATGTGCGGCGTGAACCACGTCGCGAAGCCCTCCCTCGAAGTGGTCTACGAGGGGAGCTGAGCGATGGACGGGCTTCCGGCACAGGCGGGCGGCTGCCACGGCGGGCGGGAGACGATGCTGGAGGCGGCGCGCGCCGCCGGCAAGAGCGAGGCGATGGAGAGGCTGGCGCAGGATTATCCGCGCGGGCCGCATGACCAGCCGCAATCCATGTGCCCGGCCTTCGGCTCGCTTCGCGTCGGGCTGCGCATGAAGCGGACGGCGACGATCCTCTCGGGCAGCGCCTGCTGCGTCTATGGCCTCACCTTCACCAGCCACTTCTACGGCGCGCGGCGCACCGTGGGCTACGTGCCGTTCAACTCCGAGACGCTGGTGACGGGCAAGCTGTTCGAGGACATCCGCGACGCCGTGCACGAGATGGCGAAGCCGGAGGACTACGACGCGATCGTCATCACCAACCTCTGCGTGCCGACGGCGTCGGGCGTGCCGCTCGACCTCCTGCCGAAGCAGATCAACGGCGTGCGGATCATCGGCATAGACGTGCCCGGCTTCGGCGTGCCGACGCATGCGGAGGCGAAGGACGTGCTGTCCGGCGCGATGCTGCGCTACGCGCGGCAGGAGGCGGAGGCGGGGCCGGTCGCGCGGCCGGCGCGGCATGTGGATGGCGAACGGACGGTGACGCTGCTCGGCGAGCTGTTCCCCGCCGACCCGCCGGGCATCGGCGCGCTGCTGGCGCCGCTCGGCCTGAGCCTGGGTGCAACGGTGCCGACGCGGGAATGGCGTGATCTCTACGCGGCGCTCGATTGCGTCGCGGTCGGCGCGATCCATCCCTTCTACACCGCGAGCGTGCGCGAGCTGCAGGCGGCAGGGCGGCCGGTGGTCGGCTCCGGGCCCGTCGGCGTCGAGGGCACGGCGGCCTGGCTGGACGGCATCGGCAAGGCGGCCGGGGTGGAGGCGGCGAGGATCGACGCCGCGAAGGCGCGCTTCCTGCCGGCGATCCAGGGCGCGCTGGGCGCGAAGCCGATCAGGGCGCGCGTCACGGTGTCGGGCTACGAGGGTTCGGAGCTGCTGGTCGCGCGGCTGCTGATCGAGGCGGGCGCCGAGGTGCCCTATGTCGGCACCGCCTGCCCGCGCACCGAATGGAGCGAGCCGGACCGCCAGTGGCTCGCCGCGCATGGCTGCCACGTGCAGTACCGCGCGAGCCTCGAACAGGACATCGCGGCGATGCGCGAGGCGAAGCCCGATCTCGCGGTCGGCACCACGCCGCTCGTGCAGAAGGCGAAGGAGCTCGGCACGCCGGCGCTCTATTTCACCAACATGGTGAGCGCGCGGCCGCTGTTCGGGCCGGCGGGCGCCGCCTCCATGGCCGGCATCGTCGCCGCGCAGACGAAGGGGCGCGAGCGGTTCGCGCGCATGGTGTCGTTCTTCGACGGTGTGGGCACGCCGGACGGCGCGGGCTACGGCTTCACGGCGAAGCCCGTGGATCCGCCCGGCTTCAAGGACCGGATCCGCAAGCAACGGCTCGCCAAGGCCAAGGCCGAAGAAGCGGTGGGGACGTAACGCCATGCTCGTCCTCGACCATGATCGCGCCGGCGGCTACTGGGGGGCGGTCTATGCCTTCGCGGCCGTGCGCGGGCTTCGGGTGGTGATAGACGGGCCGGTGGGGTGCGAGAACCTGCCCGTCACCGCCGTGCTGCACTACACCGACGCGCTGCCGCCGCATGAGCTGCCGGTGGTGGTGACGGGGCTGGACGAGGACGCGCTGTCCAAGACCGGCACCGAAGAGCAGATGAAGCGCGCCGCCGGCACGCAGGACCCGGACCTGCCGGCGGTGGTGGTGACCGGCTCGATCGCCGAGATGATCGGCGGCGGCGTCACGCCGCAGGGATCGAACCTGCAGCGCTTCATCCCGCGCACCATAGACGAGGACCAGTGGCAGGCCGCCGACCGCGCCATCCTGTGGCTGTGGAACGAGTTCGGCGCGCGCGGGCGTCGCCCGAAGGCGCGCCTGCGGAAGGAGGGCGAGAAGCCCCGCGTCAACATCATCGGCCCGATCTACGGCACCTTCAACATGCCGTCTGATCTGGCCGAGGTGCGGCGCCTGGTGGAAGGCATCGGCTGCGAGGTGAACCTGGTGTTCCCCTTGGGCAGCCACATCGAGGACATCGCGAAGCTCCCGAACGCGGACGTCAATGTGCTGATGTATCGCGAGTTCGGGCGGAAACTCTGCGAGGAGCTGGAGCGGCCCTACCTGATGGCGCCGATCGGGCTGTTCGCGACGACGAACTTCCTGCGCAAGCTCGGCGAGCTCACCGGCCTTGATCCCGAGCCCTTCATCGAACGCGAGAAGCACACCACGATCAAGCCGATCTGGGACCTCTGGCGCTCGGTGACGCAGGACTTTTTCGGCAGCGCCTCGGTGGGCATCTCGGCCACCGAGACCTATGCGCGGGGGCTCTCGCGCTTCCTCGGCGAGGAGATGGGCGTGCCCGTCTCCTTCTGCTTCGCCCGCAAGCCGGGCGAGAAGCCGGACAACGCGGCGGTGCGCGCGGCGATGCGGAAGTCGCCGCCGCTCGTGCTGTTCGGCTCGTTCAACGAGCGGATGTATGCCGCCGAGACCGGCGCGCGCTGCGCCTACATCCCGGCGAGTTTCCCCGGCGCGATCATCCGCCGCGCCACGGGCACGCCCTTCATGGGCTATGCGGGCGCGACCTACGTCCTCCAGGAATACTGCAACGCGCTGTTCGATGCGCTGTTCCACATCCTTCCGCTGGCGACCGAGATGGACAAGGCGCCGGCGACGCCCGCGCGCGCCGATGCGCCGCATGTGGTGCCGTGGGACGCGGAGGCGCTCGAGGCGCTGGATGCGCATGTGGCCGCCGAGCCGTTCCTGATCCGCATCTCGGCGGCCAAGCGCCATCGCGAGGCGATCGAGGCGGCGGCGAAGGAGGCGGGCGAGCTGCGGATCACGCGGCGCCGGGTCGCCGCCGTGCTCGGGGCTCGCGTCGCGGAGCCGGTCGCATGACCGCCCGCGGCACGACGAGACTGTCCGCCTGGCCTTGCCAGGCCGACGGACGCGCGGGGCGCAAGCCCTTCGCATCCCTGCCGCGCGGGAGTTGCGCGGTAACGGCCGAAAGGCTCGCATCCGGAAGGAGTCGAGATGGCTGACGGAAGGGACAGCTCCCTGTCGGGGCTGACCGAAAACGAAGCGAGGGAGTTCCACTCGATCTTCATGACGAGCTTCGTGCTCTTCACGGTGATCGCGATCGTGGCGCACTACCTCGTGTGGCTCTGGCGTCCGTGGCTGCCGCCCGTCGGCGGCTACCGCGCCGAGGTGATCGACGCGGTCACGCCGCTCATCACCATGCTGACCTGAGGAGGACAGGAACATGTGGCGCATCTGGCTGCTGTTCGACCCGCGCCGCGCGCTGGTCGCCCTGTTCTCCTTCCTCGGCGTTCTGGCCCTGCTGATCCACTTCATCCTGCTCAGCACGGACCGGTTCAACTGGATCGAGGGGCCGCGTCCGGCCGCGACGGCGTCTTCCAACGCCCCGCTGCCGGCGGGCCGCTAGTCCGCCTGCCCGGCGACGGGCGGGGCCCGCCCCGTCCGCCGCCGGGTGCAACCCGAGAGGCCGGCCGAGAGGCCGGCTCTCCAGCCAGGGATCAGGCCATGTCCATGCTCAGCTTCGAAAGGAAGTACCGCGTACGAGGCGGCACCCTGGTCGGGGGCAACCTGTTCGACTTCTGGGTCGGGCCCTTCTACGTCGGCTTCTTCGGCGTCACGACGCTGTTCTTCAGCGTCCTCGGCACCGCGCTCATCATCTACTCCACGGCGCTGGACGGCGAGTTCAACCCGTGGAAGATCAACATCGCGCCGCCCGATCTCTCCTACGGCCTCGGCTTCGCGCCGCTGCGCGAGGGCGGGTTCTGGCAGCTCATCACCATCTGCGCGATCGGCGCCTTCGTCAGCTGGGCGCTGCGCCAGGCCGAGATCGCGCGGAAGCTCGGCATGGGGCTGCACATCCCCTTCGCCTACGGCATGGCGGTGTTCGCCTACGTGACCCTCGTGGTAATCCGGCCGCTCTTGATGGGCGCCTGGGGCCACGGCTTCCCCTACGGCATCTGGAGCCACCTCGACTGGGTGTCGAACGTCGGCTACCAGTACCTGCATTTCCACTACAATCCGGCGCACATGATCGCGGTGAGCTTCTTCTTCACCACGACGCTCGCGCTGTCGCTCCACGCCTCCCTCGTGCTCGCCGCGATCAACCCGCGCAAGGGCGAGCGCATCAAGACGGCGGAGCACGAGAACACCTTCTACCGCGACTTCATCGGCTACTCGATCGGCACGCTCGGCATCCATCGCCTCGGGCTGTTCGTGGCACTTTCGGCCGGGTTCTGGAGCGCGGTGTGCATCGTGATCAGCGGCCCGTTCTGGACGCGCGGCTGGCCCGAGTGGTGGGGCTGGTGGCTCAACCTGCCGATCTGGAACTGAGGGGAGCACAACGACAATGGCCGAATACCAATACCTGTTCACCCGGCTCCAGGTCCGCAGCACCCCCTATCCGGGCACGCCGCTGCCGAAGGGCGCGACGGGGCGCGAGTTCGGGGCGACCTTCAACTACTGGCTCGGGAAGCTCGGCGACGCGCAGATCGGCCCGATCCGGCTCGGCTACACCGGGCTGCTCTCGCTGGTCTGCGGCTTCATCGCCATCGAGATCATCGGGCTCAACATGTGGGCGTCGGTGAACTGGGACATCGTGCAGTTCATCCGCCTGCTGCCCTGGCTCGCGCTCGAGCCGCCGCCGCCGGCCTATGGCCTGTCCTTCCCGCCGCTGGCGCAGGGCGGATGGTGGCTGGTCGCGGGCTTCTTCCTCACCGCCTCCATCCTGCTGTGGTGGGTGCGGGTGTACATCCGGGCGAAGGAACTGGGCCTCGGGCAGCACACCTTCTACGCCTTCGGCGCCGCCATCTGGCTGTATCTGGTGCTCGGCTTCTTCCGGCCGCTGCTGATGGGCAGCTGGAGCGAGGCGGTGCCCTTCGGCATCTTCCCGCATCTCGACTGGACCGCGGCCTTCTCCATCCGCTACGGCAACCTGTTCTACAACCCGTTCCACGCCCTCAGCATCGTCTTCCTGTATGGCTCGACCCTGCTGTTCGCCATGCACGGCGCGACGATCCTGGCGGTCGGCCGCTTCGGCGGCGAGCGCGAGGTGGAGCAGGCCTATGACCGGGGCACCGCGATGGAGCGCGCCGGCCTGTTCTGGCGCTGGACCATGGGCTTCAACGCGACCAGCGAGAGCATCCACCGCTGGGCCTGGTGGTTCGCCGTGCTGACGCCGATCACCGGCGGCATCGGCATCATCCTGACCGGCACGGTGGTGGACAACTGGTATCTCTGGGCGATCGAGAAGGGCTACGCGCCGTCCTACCCGACCATCTATCCGGGTGTGGCCGATCCCGCCCTGCTGACGGGAGGCGCACGATGAAGACCGACCATGCGATGAACCGCTTCTTCGTCCTCGCGGGGGCGGTCCTGGTGGGGCTGGCGGGCTTCGCGCTCGTCGTCCTCACCTTCGAGAGGCCGCCCGTGCACAGCGTGCAGGTCGGCTTCCGCGGCACGGCGATGGAACTCGTGTACAACCCGCGCACCGTCGCCACCACCTTCGCGCGCCAGCAGGCGCCCGCGGCGACCGAGGCGGCCGACCCGCCGGAGAGCGACGACGACCGCGCGGCGTCCATCTACGAGAACGTGCCGGTGCTCGGCCATCTCTCCATCGCCCAGTTCGGGCGGATCATGGAGGCGATGACCGAGTGGCTGTATCCCGGCCAGGGCGCCGAGGGCTGCAACAACTGCCATGTCCCCGGCAACTTCGCGGCCGAGGACATGTACCAGAAGCACGTCGCGCGCCGCATGCTGCAGATGGTGCATCAGATCAACAGCGAGTGGCGCACCCATGTCGGCGACACCGGCGTGACCTGCTACACCTGCCACCGCGGCCAGGCGGTGCCGGCCTATGTGTGGTCGCAGCAGCCGGATCACGCGACGCGCGGCGGCATGGCGGCGGTGCAGGTGGCGCAGAACCGGCCGGGGCGAGATGTCGGCCTCGCCTCGCTGCCGAACGAGCCGTTCACGCCCTTCCTGTTCAACGACCAGAACATCCGCCGCCTGACGGCGACGCCGCGGCCGTCGGGCAACCTTGCGGGCACGATGAACACCGAGTGGAACTACGCGCTGATGATGCACATGTCCACGTCGCTCGGCGTGAACTGCACCTTCTGCCACAACAGCCGCTCCTTCTCGTCCTGGGAGAGCAGCACGCCGCAACGGGTGACGGCCTGGTACGGCATCCGCATGCTGCGCGACATCAACGTGAACTACATCGAGGTGCTGCGCGACCGATTCCCGCCGCACCGCCTGGGGCCGATGGGCGACACGCTGAAGGCGAACTGCACCACCTGCCACCAGGGCGTCTATCGGCCGCTGTGGGGCGCGCCGATGGCGCGGGACTATCCGGAGCTGAACCTGGCGAACTTCCAGCGCGCGGCCGCTGCCGCGCCGGCCGCCGAGGCGCCCGCCGCTGCTCCGGCGGCGGCAGCCGCGGCGCCTGCCGCCGCCCCGGCCGTCGAGCCGGTGCCAGAAGGCGAGACGATCCGCGAACCGGCCAACTGAGCCGGCCTGGCGGCAGGACAGCGGCCCGGGGCTTCGGCTCCGGGCCGCTGCGCTTCGTGGGCCGTCAGTCGCGGACGGGGTCGTAGCCCGGCCGGTAGCGGGTGCGCACCGAGATCCACCAGCCATAGGCGGCGAGCAGGAACAGGAAGCCCGCCAGGTCGAACAGCGTGAACACGCCGCTGCCGCCGGTGACCATGTAGGCCAGCGCCACCTGTCCGCCGGCGATGAACAGGCCGAGCTGCACGATGCCCGGGCCGACCGCGCTCAACATCCGCAGCGACTGGTGCAGCGGCGGGCCGCTTTCCGGCTCGCCCGCCGCGCGCCGCCGCTCGGCGTCCGCGATCACTAGGCGCCGGCGGGTCCAGGCCTGCCAGATCAGCGCGAGGCCGGCCGCGCCCATCACGGCCCCCGCGATATTGGCGATGCTTTCCATGCCCATGCTCTCCCAGCGCGGCAGAGGGCCGCGGCCCGATGTTGCCCCGTGCGGGGCGCGCGATGCCAGAACATCGGTGCGCGGGGCGGCGCGTCCAGGCCCTGCCGCGTCAGGCGCTGCTGCGGCCCATCAGGTCGCGTCGCTCGAGGCGGGTGAACAGGTCCACCAGCGCGCCGACGCGGGTCTCGATGACGCCGCCGAGCGGCCGGTGCAGCGGCGCGGGCGCGCTGGTCACCGCCTCCACCAGGAAGCGGGTGGCGGCGAGCGGCGGGGCGGGGCGACGCTCGCACCAGCGCGGCGGCGCAGCGAGGCCGGCGGCGGCGAGCCAGGCCTTCCGCCCGCCCGGCACGACCGCCCGCACCCCGACCGAATCGCCTCCCCTGCCGGCGACGCGGCGGCCGATCTCGGCGTAGATGCGGGAGGCGGCGCCGATCGCCGCGCGGCAGTCCTGCGGCAGCGCGGCGATGCCAGGCTCGGCGCGGGCGTAAAGGTCGTTCGCGCGGGCGAGCAGGCGCAGGACGACCCGGCCGAGCGCGGGCGTGAAGGCCGGCGCGGCGAGGAAGGCGTCGGGGTCCACGCCGGCCTCCGCCAGCCAGTCGAGCGGCAGGTAGAGGCGGCCGGCGCGCGCGTCCTCGCCGACGTCGCGGGCGATGTTGGTGAGTTGCATGGCAACCCCGAGGTCGCAGGCGCGCGCCATGCGCGGCGCGTCGCGCACGCCCATCAGGATCGCCATCATCGCGCCGACGGCGGCGGCGACGCGGGCGGCATAGGCCTCGACGGCCTCCAGATCGGCGTAGCGGCGGCCTTCGGCGTCCCAGGCGAAGCCCTCGATCAGCGCCTCGGGCAGCGCGCGCGGGATGACGTGGTGGCGCACGACGGCGGAGAAGGCGCGGTCGGCGGGGTGCGGGTAGGGGTCGCCGGCATAGGCGCGGTCGAGCCGGCGGGACAGCGCGGCCAGCGCCTCGCAGCGTTCGCCGGGCGGGCAGAGGTCCACCGCATCGTCGGCCAGCCGGCAGAAGGCGTAGAGCGCGGTCGCGGGTTCCCGCACGCGCTTCGGCAGCAGCAGCGAGGCGGCGTGGAAGGACTTCGAGCCGCCGCGCAGCATCTCGCGGCAGGCGGCGAGGTCGGCGGGGGACGGCTCAGGCAAGCGCATCGGCATGCGGCACGACCTCGTCGAGGACCTTGGCGGAGGAGATCACGCCGGGAAGCCCGGCGCCGGGATGCGTGCCCGCACCGACGAGGAACAGGCGCTCCACCTCCTCGCTCCGGTTGTGCGGGCGGAACCAGGCGGACTGGAACAGCACGGGTTCGAGGCCGAAGGCGCAGCCATGCGGCGAGAGGAGCCTGTCGCGGAAGTCGAGCGGCGTCATGATGCGCTGGGTTGCGATGTTCGCTTCCAGCCCGGGCAGCAGCGTGCGTTCCAGGAAGGCGGCGATGCGGCGGCGATAGGGATCCGCCTGCGCCGTCCAGTCCACGCCGGACAGCAGGTTCGGCACCGGCGACAGCACGTAGAAGGCGTCGCACCCCTCCGGCGCCATCGCCGGGTCGGTCGCCGTCGGGCGGTGCAGGTAGAGCGAGAAGTCCTCGGCCAGCACCTTGGCGGAGAAGATGTCGTGCAGCAGCTCGCGGTAGCGGGGGCCGAGCAGGATGGTGTGGTGCGGCACCGCGTCGTAGCGGCGGCGCGTGCCGAAATACCAGACGAACAGGCTCATCGAGTAGCGCGCGCGGGCGAGCTTCGCGTCGGTCCAGCGCCGGCGGCGATGCGCGGGCGAGAGCAGCCTGCCGTAGGTGGTGGCGGAATCGGCGTTGGAGACCACGATGTCGGCGGCGATCCGCTCGCCGGAGGCGAGGCGCACGCCGGTGGCGCGGCCGTCCGCGACGGTGATCTCGGCGACATCGGCGTTGAGGCGCAGCGTGCCGCCCTGGCCGCGGATGAGGCCGAGCAGCCCTTGCACGAGCCGCCCCGTGCCGCCCATCGCCCAGTGCACGCCCCAGCGGGCTTCGAGGTGGGAGATGAGGCCGTAGAGCGCGCTGGCCTGGAACGGGTTGCCGCCGATCAGCAGCGGATGGAAGGAGAAGGCGGTGCGCAGCCGCTCGTCGCGGAAGCAGGAGGCGGCCAGCGCATGCACGCTGCGCCAGGCGGAGAGGCGGATGAGGTCCGGCGCGACGCGCAGCATGTCGGCGATGCTGCCGAAAGGCTTGTGGCCGAGCTGCTCGAAGCCGATGCGGCAGAGCTCCTCGCTCCTTGCCATGAAGCGGTCGTAGCCGGCGGATTCGCCGGGGGAGAGGCGCTCGATCTCGGCGCGCACGCGCGCGCGGTCGGCCCCTGCGTCGAAGGTGGAGCCGTCGGCGAAGCGCAGCGTGTAGAAGGGTTCGAGCGGGCGGAGTTCGATGTCGTCGCTCATCCGCTTGCCGCAGAGCGACCAGAGCTCCTCCAGCACGAAGGGCGCGGTGACGATGGTCGGGCCGGCGTCGAAGGTGAAGCCGTCCTGGCGGTGGACGAGGGCGCGGCCGCCCGGCGCGTCGAGCCGTTCCAGCACCGTCACGCGGTAGCCGCGCGCGCCGAGCCGCACCGCGGCGGCGAGCCCGCCGAAGCCCGAGCCGATGACGACGGCGTGCGGCGCGCCAGGGCGCGCTGTGCCGGGGCGTTCGGGGCGGGCGAGCATCACCATGCGTGCGGCCTCCTCATGCGGCGACCGCCTGGGCGGGCGGCAGGATGAGCCGCGCGACCTGCTCGGGCGCCTCCTCATGCGCGAGGTGGCCGAGGCCGGGCAGCCGGATGACGGACGAACCGGGGATCAGCGCCGCCAGCCGGTCGGCGGAATGCGGCGGGATGGTGCGGTCGCGTTCGCCGACGATCAGCAGCGGTGCGGGGGCGAGCCGCGGCAGATCCCGCGCGAGCGCCGGCAGATCCCACGCCGCCATCATGCCGAGCGTGCCGGCGACATGGCCGGGGCGGCGGAACAGCCGGGCGTAGAGCTCGAGGCCCCGCGGGTCGAGCGCCGAGCCGGTGTCGTTCAGCAGCCGCTTCACGGCGGATTTGTCGGCGGCGGTCCAGGCCACCATCCAGGGCACGAAGGGCACGCCGGAGAGCAGCCTCGCGAGGGGCGAGAACACCTGGCCGGCGACGCCCGACAGCGGCAGCAGCGCCCCGTTCAGCGCGACGAGGCGCGAGGGCGAGGCGAGCCCGTCGAGGCACAGGCGCGCAGCCACCGCGGCACCTGCCGAGTGGCCGACGAGGATGTCGGGCGCCACGCGCAATGCCGCGCAGAGCCGCGCGACGGCGCCCGCCATGCCGGGCAGCGACAGCAGCTGGCGGCGCGGCATGGTGCTGAAGCCGTGGCCCGGCAGGTCCGGCGCGACGACGGTGACGTGCCGCGCCAGCAGCGGCGCGAGGCCGCGCCAGGAATGCGTCGCGGCGCCGGTGCCGTGCAGCAGCAGCGCGACGGGCCCGCGGCCCATCACCTGAACGTGCCATGTCAGGTCCGGCGTCTCGACGAAGCGGCTTGCCTCGCGGTTGGGCCAGTCGCGGCCCTCGATGCGCCAGAGCGGGCGGTCAGCCACCGGCCGCCTCCTTGACCGCGCGTTGCAGCGCGCCGCTGCCCGGTTGCGGCAGGGCGAGGTAGCGGGCGGCCGCCTCCCGCGCGAGGGCCTGCGCGAAGGGCGAGGGACGCGGAGAGGTGTCCACCAGCAGCAGGCCGATGCCGGCGGCGCGCAGCAGCCGGGCGGCGGCGAGCGAATCGGCCTCGGCCTTCGGGCGGCCGGGCGTGCCGTCGCGGCCGATGTTGGCGCGGCCGTCGGTCAGCAGCACGAGAAGCGGCGTGCGGCCGGCGCGGCGCTCCTGCTCGGCGAGCAGATGCGCGGCCTCGAGCCCCGACGCGAGCGGCGTGCCGCCGCCGCCGGGCAGGGCGGCGAGCGAGCGCTTCGCGCGCACGAGGGAATGCGTCGGCGGCAGCAGCAGCTCCGCCTTCGTGCCGCGGAAGGCGACGAGCGCGACGCGGTCGCGCCGCACGTAGCAGTCGGCGAGCAGGAGTTCGACCGCGCCCTTCGCCTCCGCAAGCCGCGCGAGCGCGGCGGAGCCCGAGGCGTCCACCGCGAAGATCGTGGTCGTCTCGGCGTGGTGCTTGAAGCGGCGGATGCGGAAATCCTGGCGGCGCACCGCGACGCGGCCGGGGCCCTTCGGGCGCAGGCGCTGCCAGGGGGCTGCGGCGCGCAGCGTTTCCAGCAGCGCGAGCTTGGCGCCGCCGCCGAGCGCGCCGGGGCGCGCGCCGATCGGCCGGCCGCGCTGCGCCGCCTGGCGCTCGGCGCCGGCCTTGCCGGTGGCGGCGGTTTTCGCGCGCAGTTGGCCTGCGGCGAGGGCGGCGAGCAGCCCGCGCGGGATCGCCGCCTTGGCGGCTTCCAGTACCAGGTCCTGGAGTTCGCCTTGGTCTGGCTGGCGCTGGTTCTCGGACTCGGGCGGCGGTTCCTCGGGCGGCGGCGGCTGGTCCTGCTGCTCGTCCTCGGGCGGGGCGGGCAGGCGCGTGGCGCGCGGGGCGAGCACGAGGCGTGCGGCGAGCATCGCGTCTGCGTCGGTGACCGCGTCGCGCGCATCGAGCGCCGCGGCGGCGCGCGCGGCCTGCAGCGCGAGCCAGGGAGCGCGCAGCGAGGCGACGCCGAGCGCGAGTGCGGTGGCGGACAGCGCCTCGATCACCGCCTCGGGGATGGTGACCTCGGGCAGGCGCGCGCGGGCGGCGGCGATGCGCGCGGCGTCGGGCGCGTCGGCGGGCGGCGGCGGGTCGAACAGCGCGAAGGCCAGGCGGTCGAGCAGCGCGGCGGGCGGGGCTTCGTCCTCGAGGCCCTCGTCGAGCGCGACGATTCCGACGCGCGCCGGCTCGACGCCAGCGGGGCCCTGCACCTCGCCGCGATCCAGCGCGGCGGCGATGCGCGCGGCGGTGCCGGGCGGCAGGCGCTCGGCCATGGCGACGATGAGCACGCCGCCATCGGTGTCGGCGAGCACGCCGCGTTCGGCCACGGGGCGGCCTGCGGCGAGGGTGGCGGCGAGGTCGAGGCCGCCGAGCAGGCGTTCGTCGGGGAGTGTGGGCGGCACGCGCCGCAGCGGCGCGCCGGGCAGCAGGCGCTTGAGCGAGGCAAGCCAGGCGTCGCGGGCGGGGCCGGGCGCGGCGCGCAGCCGCACGCCGCCGAGCGCTGCCGGGGCGATGGCGAACAGCGCGGCGGCGAGCGCCGAATCCTGCTCCGGCGCCGGGGTGGACGCCGCCTCCGCCCCGCGCGGCAGCGTCGCGGGGGCGGGCGCGTTCACGGGCCGAACTGCTCGGCCAGCGCGCGCTCGACGCGCGTGGTGCCGCTGGCCTCGTCCAGCACATTGCGGCGCAGGCGATGGCGAAGCGCCGGCACGGCGACGCGGCGGAGCTCTGCGATGCCGATTTCCGCTTCGCCCTCCAGAGCGGCGAGGGCGCGGGCGGCGCGGATCAGCGTGAGTTCGCCCCGCAAGCCATCGGTGCCGAGCGCGATGCAGAGCTTCGCCGCCTGTTCCAGCATGGCGTCGGGCACGCGGGTGTCCGCCAGCCGCTCCCGCGCGGCGAGGAGGCGCTTGCGGGTGCGCGCCTCCTCCTTCGCCCAGGCGGCGGTGAAGGCGGCCGGGTCGCGCTCGAAGGCGTCGCGGCGCTTCACCACTTCGATGCGCGTCGGCAGGTCCTCCGGCGTCCGCACCTCGACGGAGAGGCCGAAGCGGTCGAGGAGTTGCGGGCGCAGCTCGCCTTCCTCCGGGTTGCCGGAGCCGACGAGCACGAAGCGCGCGGGGTGGCGGATGGAGATGCCCTCGCGTTCGACGACGTTCTCGCCCGAGGCGGCGACGTCGAGCAGCAGGTCCACCAGGTGGTCTTCCAGCAGATTCGCTTCGTCGATGTAGAGGAAGCCGCGGTTGGCGCGCGCCAGCAGCCCCGGCTCGAAGGCCTTGACGCCCTGGCTGAGCGCGCGTTCGAGATCGAGCGCGCCGACCACGCGGTCCTCCGTCGCGCCGAGCGGCAGGTCCACGACCGGCACCGGCATGGTGACGACGTGGCCGGTCTCCGCCGCGCGGCAGTCGCCGGCCAGCGCGCAGCCGGCGTCGGGGTCGCAGTGGTAGCGGCAGCCCTCGATCGCCTTCATCTTCGGCAGCAGCGCGGCCAGCGCGCGGATCGCGGTGGATTTCCCGGTGCCGCGGTCGCCGAAGGCGAGCACGCCGCCGATCGCGGGCTCTACGGCGGCGATCAGCAGCGCGAGCTTCAGCTCCTCCTGCCCGACGATGGCGGAAAACGGGAAGACCGGGCGCGTCGGCGCGGTGTCGGCACGCTTGCGCGGCTTCGGGGCGGCGGCGGAACCCGGCATGTCGTGGTCCGGCGCGGGATCCCGGGGCGCGATCCGGTCCATCAGGCCGCCTTGGCAAGAGGCAGGTCGAAGCGGCCCCACACCTGCGACAGCGCGTCCATCAGATGCGCGATGTCGGCGTCGCTGTGCAGCGGCGAGGGCGTGAAGCGCAGGCGCTCGGTGCCGCGGGGCACCGTCGGGTAGTTGATCGGCTGCACGTAGATGCCGAACTCGTCGAGCAGCGTGTCGCTGATCGCCTTGCACTTCACCGGGTCGCCGACCATCACCGGGACGATGTGGCTCGGGTTCGGGAGGTGCGGGATGCCGAGCGAATCGAGACCTTCCCGCACGCGCGCGACGCGTTCGTGCATGCGCTCGCGCTCGACGCTGCTCTGCTTCAGGTGGCGGATGCTGGCGGCGGCGCCGGCGGCGACGGCGGGCGGCACGGCGGTGGTGAAGATGAAGCCCGAGGCGAAGGAGCGCACGAAGTCGCACATCGCGGCCGAGCCGGCGATGTAGCCGCCGACCACGCCGAACGCCTTGGCGAGCGTGCCCTGGATCACCGTCAGGCGGTGCGCGACGCCCTCGCGTTCCGCGACGCCGCCGCCGCGCGGGCCGTAGAGGCCGACCGCGTGCACCTCGTCGAGATAGGTCATGGCGCCGAACTCGTCGGCGAGGTCGCAGATCGCCTCGATCGGGCCGATGTCGCCGTCCATCGAATAGACGCTCTCGAAGGCGATCAGCTTCGGCGTCTCGCGCGGGAGCGCGGCGAGGCGGCGGCGCAGGTCGTCGAGGTCGTTGTGCTTGAACACCTGCGTCTGCGCGCGGGAGTGGCGTATCCCTTCGATCATCGAGGCGTGGTTCAGCGAGTCCGACAGCACGACGCAGCCCGGGATGCGGCCGGCGAGGGTGGAGAGCGCCGCCCAGTTCGCCATGTAGCCGGAGTTGAACAGCAGCGCCGCTTCCGTGCCGTGCAGGTCGGCGAGCTCCTGTTCCAGCAGCACATGGTAGTGGTTGGTGCCGGCGATGTTGCGCGTGCCGCCCGCGCCGGCGCCGCAGCGGTCCAGCGCCTCGTGCATCGCGGCCAGCACCTTGGGGTTCTGGCCCATCCCGAGATAGTCGTTCGAGCACCAGACCGTCACCTCGCCGCGGCCGTTCGGGCCGTGGAAGGTCGCGCGGGGGTAGGCGCCGCGCTGCCGCTCCAGGTCGGCGAAGACGCGGTAGCGGCCTTCCTTGCGGAGGCTGTCGAGCTCCTCGCGGAAATGGTGTTCGTAGTGCATCCGCGTTGCTCCTTCAGGGGCTTGCCACGACCGGAAGGGGGGACCCTTCCGGTGCGTTGGGAGATGGGGTGCGCTGGCCCGCGCGGAAGCGTCCGGCCCAGGACCACAGCGCCTCGAACGGGATCGGCAGCATCAGGAACCAGTGTTCCAGCACGGCGAGCGCGGCCAGCGTGCCGAGCAGGGTGAGCGAGGCTGCGGCGAACGGGTCCGTCGCCGCGAAGGCGGCCTGGAACAGCAGCAGCGTGCCGAGGGTGGAGAGCGTCACCGACAGCGGGAACAGCAGGTTCATCGCGCGGCGGCGGAAGAAGGAGGTCATGTAGGCGAGATGCGCGGGAAGGAAGCTTTCGGCGAAGTTCCGCACGCCGAGGAAGATGTTGAGCTTCGTCGAGGTGCGCGCCGCCCACAGCAGCAGGAAGGTCCAGAGCGCGAGCTGGTTCGCCGCACCCCAGGTGAATGCGGCGATTCCCGCGGCCAGCAGCAGGATCGCGATCTCGTGGTGCAAGAGCGCGCGCACCGCCAGCGCGAAGCGCGGGTAGCCGGAAAGACCCTCCGGGCAGGGCCTGCGGTAGGAGCCGGTGACGGTGCCGGTGAGGAAGGCGATCTCCTGCCAGCCCCACACCAGTAGGGCCGAGCAGAAGGCGATGTAGGCGCCCCACAGCGAGGTGTCGTCGCTGCTGATCCAGATGCCGCCGAACGCCGCGCCGAGCAGCAGCGTGGCGCCCGCCATGCTCCAGCGGAAGGTGCGGGAGGGCAGGCCGTCGAGCACGAAGATCACGCCCGTGCAGAACCACCACAGGAAGACGGTGAACAGTGCGGGGACGAGATATTCGGCCACGGCCCGCGCCTTACCAGGCCGGCGCCAGGCGGACGTCGGCGGGGAGTGCCGCCTTGCGCCCGGGCATCAGATAGAGGCGCAGGAACGTCGCGCCGGCGGCGAGCCCGAGGCCGAAGCGCTTCGCGCGCCCGCCGAGGCCGCCCTCGGCCTTGGCCGCCGCCATCTTCTCCGAGATCTCGAACAGGCGCTGCAGGCCTTCCTTGAAGCCGGGGCGGTCCACGTCGAGAGTCACCGGGAACACCTGCCGGCAGATGTCGGCGGTGATGCGCAGCACGCGCATGTCGTACTCGTCCGGCGTCATGCCGAGGGCCTTGTGGAACTCCGGCCGCCCATGGTCGCGCACCCACATGGTGGCGAACACCGCGAGCTGGAAGAACTTGACCCAGAGCTTGTTGAGGCCCTGCGTCAGTTCCGGGTTCGCGCGCATCAGCAGGGCGAAGGCCTCGCCATGGCGGAACTCGTCGTTGCACCACTTCTCGAACCACTTGAAGATCGGGTGGAAGCGCAGCTCCGGGTGCTTCTCGAACTGGCGGTAGATGGTGATGTAGCGCGCGTAGCCGATCTTCTCGCTGAGGTAGGTGGCGTAGAAGATGAACTTCGGCCGGAAGTAGTGATACTTCTTGGCGCGCGTGAGGAAGCCGAGATCCACCCCGATCCCGATGTCCTTCAGCGAATCGTTGATGAAGCCGGCGTGCCGCGCCTCGTCGCGCGCCATCACCGCGAACAGCTCCTGCACGTCGGGGTTCCTGATGCGCTTCTTGATCTCGGCGTAGAGCACGCAGCCGGAGAACTCGGCGGTGACGGAGGAGACGAGGAACTCGACCAGCTCCTTCTGCAGCCCTTCAGGCAGGTCCTCGAGCCGGAAGCGGTCGAACTCCTCGGTGCGGATGAAGTGGCCCTTGTTCGGGTCGGCGCGGAACTCCGCCATCAGCGCGTCCCACTGCTCGCGCACCGGCTCGACGTTGATGCGGTCCATCGCGTCGAAGTCGGTGGTGTAGAAGCGGGGGCTGAGGACCGTCTCGGTCGTCGCCATCCGCGTCGTCTCGTTGACGGGGCGGCGGGGGGCCTCACTCACGGCGTTCATGGCGCCTCCTTGGGCTCGAAGCCGACGTGGTAGAGATCAGCGATCTCGAAGAGGGCGGACATCTCGGTCCAGGTGCGCGTCCACCAGTTCGCGCGGATCACGGTGGCGCGGGTCTCGAACCGGATCGTTTCGCCGAACGGGATGTCGGCCGGCGCACCGTGCACGATCACCTGGTCGCCGGGGCGGAGCGTGACGCCTTCCGGCACGGCGTAGGCGTGGAAGCTTTCGGCCGTCTTCTCGATCTCGACGGTGCAAGGCACCTCTTCGGTGCGTTGGGGGAACAGCCCCGGCATGCGTCACCCTCCCTGCAACGGCCGGGCGTGCAGCAGCCGGCCGAAGGCCTCGGCGTTCGTCGGCCCGAACGCCTTGAGGTCAACGGTGCGCCCGGTGGCCTCGTCGTGCAAGGTGAATCGTCCGTCGTCCCATGCCGTCAGGCGGAAGGGCTGCGCGTTCCCGAGGCTCCAGCTGCGGCGCTCGCGCACGAGGGCCCGGAGGGTGGAGCGCACGAAGCCGCCCTCGCCGGAGCCGAGCAGCGCGATCGGCGCGCCGGACGCGCTGTCGCGCACCAGAACGCCGCCGGCCTCCACGTCCTCGAAGCTGATCGTGCGGGTGATGAGCACCGTCGCGGACTGCGCCGGCGGGCCGGACAGCACGTAGTTCGCGACGCCGAAGCCGACGCTGCCGACCATGCCGATGCAGACGAGCCACATGAGCGGCGTGATGTGGAAGTGCCGGCGGGGCGCGGCTTCGGCCATGGTTTCGCTCCTCTCGCTCTCAGGCCACGGCTTCGGTGCCGGCGCGCAGCTCCGGCGCCGCCGAAGGGGCCGCCTGCACCGGCTGTTCCGCCGAGGCGGCCAGCGCGCGGGCGAGGATGCGCGCCACGCCCTCCTGCTGCCGCAACCCGCGCAGCAGCGGCTCCGGCCGCGCCAGGCGGAAGGGCCGGCAGTGCGGCCACAGCGCGATCAGCGACGCGCGGTGCGGCTTCGCGACCGTCAGCAGGATGTCCTCGGTGCCGTCGCGGTGCCGGCGCACGCCCATCGTCTCGATCACCGCGAAGGGCAGGTTGATCGTCGTCGGCAGGGCGATGCCGACCTGCATCACCACGCGCCGGTCGGTGATGGTGTAGATGCTCATCCGCGCCGACAGCCAGCCGATGAAGCCGAGGCCGAGCAGGCAGCAGAACGCCGTCAGCATCAGCGGCGCGGCGCCGACCAGGATGTCCGCCGCACCCAGCCCCTCCTGCACGCCGGTCACGACCTGCCAGCCGAGCAGCACGGCGAAGTAGATCGCGAGGCCGACCAGCAGGAAGGCGCGCCGCGCGAAGGGGAACCAGGCGGGCCTGCCCTGCCAGAGGATCGTCTCTCCGTCCGGCAGGCGCTCGGGCAGGCCGGGGACGAGTTCGTAGCCGTGTTCCCTCACAGCACGGGCCCCATGCGCGACGGTGTTGCGTAGAGGTGGCCGGAGGCGAAGAAGGCCGAGGTGCGGTCCTCCTCGCGCAGCGTGATCCGGTCGTAGGACCGAAGCGTCGGCGCCTTGGCGAAGTGCTCGGCCAGCACCGACTTCACCTTCACCTGCTTCTTCGCCTCGTCCAGCCGCACCAGCGGCATCGGGACCATGGCGCGCTTGCCGGTCGCCGTCACCTCGACCTCGAGGTAGCGGATGATCGTCTCGGTGCGGTCCACCCACACCTCGCTGCAGACGCCGGCGATGATGCCGTCGGCGCCGACGACGTTCCAGCCGCGCGGGTCCGGATCCTCCTCGGCGACGCGGAAGTCCTTCGCGATGCGGAGCGGCTGGATCGCCGGCTGATGGTCGTCGAAGGCGAGGTGAGGTTCATCGGCGCGCCACGCATAGGCGGCGGGGCCGACGCCATCCACCATCGGGTCGCCCGTCGGCTCGACCGGCGCGCCGATGAAGGGCGCGGAGGGGACGTAGTGGACCGGCGGCTCCTCGCGCGGCACCGGGGCGGGCGCCAGCACCGCCTCGCCATGCGGCGGCAGCAGCACCTTGGGCGAGGGCGGCGCGGGGAAGCCGACCGCGACGACCCGGCCGGTGGAGCCGGTGATCATCGGGTAGCCTTCGCGCTTGTTCTCCTTCAGCAGGTAGAACACCAGCCCCGCGAAGAAGAGCCAGAAGGTGTACAGCGCGACCAGCGCGATATCGATGTTGCCGGTGAAAGTGACTGCCATGGCTGGCCTCCTGTCACGTGTGGCTGGGCTGCGCGGCGGTGCCGGGCAGGCGCAGGCTGGTGGTGTCGTGCGCCGTCGCCCGCACGAGCGGCCCGACGGCGATGATGGTGGCGAACAGCAGCGCGACCTCGATGAGGTAGACCGCGCCGTAGCCGGTGGCGGGATGCATCAGCGCCTCGCCGAGCGCGCCGGCGTTGGCGGCGGCGCCGATCGCGTCCCGCAGCATCCCCCCGGCGGCAAGCGCGACGCCCGCCGTCGTCGCCTGCACCGCGCCCCAGGCGCCGAGCGCGAGGCCGATCTGCCCCGGCTTCGCCGCCCGCATGCAGGCGGTGAGGATGCCGACGGTGAACAGCCCGCTGCCGAAGCCGACCCAGAGCGTGCCGAGGGCGAAGACGAGACGCTCCTCGAGCGGGGCGGCGAACAGCACGAGCGCGAAGCCGGCGACGCCGGCGAGCGCGCCGAGGGCCGACAGGCGGTGCGCGTCGTCGCCCTTCGTCAGCCGCGCCGCTGCGAGCGCGAAGCCGACGACGCCGCCGGCCGCGAAGATCGCCGTCAGCAGCGTGGTGCCGCCGACCGACATGCCGAGCACCTGGCCGCCATAGGGTTCCAGCAGCACGTCCTGCATGGAGAACGCCGCCGCGCCGAGGCCGACGGCGACGAGCCGGCGGCGCCATCCGGCGCTGCGCGTCAGGTCCCGCCAGGCGTTGTCGAAGTGAACGGGCGGCGCGTCGTGGCGCGTGCGCGAGGGATCCCGCGCCTCCTGCTTCCACAGCGCGATGCCGTTCAGCACCATGGTGAGGATGGCCGAGCCCTGGATCACCTGGATCAGCCGCAGCTGGCTGAACTCGGCGAGCAGCACGCCGAACACGAGGCCGCCGGCGAACATGCCGACCAGCATCATCAGCGACAGCAGCGCGACGACCTTCGGCTGGCGCTCCACCGGCACGAGGTCGGTCGCGAGCGCGAGGCCCGCCGTCTGCACCGTGTGCAGCCCCGCGCCGACCAGCAGGAAGGCGAGGGCCGCGGCGAGCGGCCCGACGATCTCCGGCGCGTCGGCGTCGCCCGAGAGCACGATCAGCGCGAAGGGCATGATCGCCAGCCCGCCGAACTGCAGCATCGTGCCGATCCAGATGTAGGGCACGCGCTTCCAGCCGAGGTGCGAACGATGGTTGTCGGAGCGGAAGCCGATCAGCGCGCGGAACGGCGCGGCGAGGATCGGCAGCGCGATCATCACCGCGACCAGCGTCGCCGACAGGCCGAGCTCGACGATCATCACGCGGTTCAGCGTGCCGATCAGCAGCGCGGCCGCGAGGCCGACCGAGACCTGGAACAGGGACAGGCGCAGCAGGCGCGACAGCGGAACCTCCGCCGTCGCGGCATCGGCGAAGGGCAGCCATTTCGGCGCCACCGACAGCCAGGCCGAGGAGATGCTGCGCCGGGGCCTCATCGCGGCAGGAGCTCCATCGCCTGCGAGGTGTAGAAGCCGCGCGCGACGCGCTGGGTGCGGCCGACATGCCAGGCGGCGAGAGCGGGCGATGCGGCGATGCGGCTGCGGAGCGTCGCTTCCGAGACCGGCTCGATCGCCGGCGCCCGGTCGCCGCGGGGGAAGGCGCGGCCGACGACATGCATCACGGACAGCAGCGGCGTGCGCGGCGCGAAGGTGAACAGGATGGAACGCCGTGCGCGCAGCGCGAGGCGGCCGAGCGCTGCCACCACATCCGGCGCGCGGTAGTGGATCAGGCTGTCCATCGCCACGACATGGTCGAACTCGCCATGCGCCGGGTCCAGCATGTCGCCGACGCGGAAGGTGACGCGGCCGGCGCCATGGCGGCCTTCGGCCCGCTCTCGCGCGAGGCCGACCAGGGTCGCCGAGACGTCCACCGCGACGACATCGGCGCCGCGCTCGGCCGCGTCCATCGCAAGCACGCCGGTGCCGCAGCCGGCATCGAGCAGGCGGCGGCCGGACAGGTCATCCGGCAGCCACGACAGCAAGGTGCGGCGCATGCCCTCGCGCCCGGCGCGCACGGTGGCGCGGATGCCGGAGACCGGCGCGTCGGAGGTCAGCTTCGCCCAGGCCTCGGCGGCGGTGCGGTCGAAATACTGCTCGATCTCGCTGCGGCGGGCGTCGTAGCCGGCGGTGGGGGTGGCGCTGCGCATCTCAGTCATAGCCCAGGAGGTCGAAGATCTCGCGGTCCTTCAGCGGCTCGGCGGCAAGCGGATCCACGCCCTGCCAGAGCTTCTCGGCCAGCTGCAGGTATTCCTGCTGCACCGCGCGGAGTTCCGGGCTGTCCTCCATCTCGAACAGCACGGCCTTCTTGAGCCGCGAGCGGCGGATGACGTCGAGCGAGGGGAAATGCGCGAGCGTCCGCATGCCGGTCGCCGCGTTGTAGCGCTCGATCTGGTCGGTCGCGTCGCTGCGGTTGGCGATGACGCCGCCGATCCGCACGCCGTAGTTCTTGGCCTTGGCGCCGATCGCGGCGACGATGCGGTTCATCGCGAAGATGCTGTCGAAGTCGTTGGCGGCGACGATCAGCCCGCGGTCGGCGTGCAGCAGGGGCGAGGCGAAGCCGCCGCACACCACGTCCCCCAGCACGTCGAACACCACGACGTCGGTGTCCTCGAGCAGGTGATGCTCCTTCAGCAGCTTCACCGTCTGGCCGACGACATAGCCCCCGCAGCCTGTGCCGGCCGGCGGCCCGCCGGCCTCGACGCACATCACCCCGGCATAGCCCTCGACCACGAAATCCTCGGGGCGGAGCTCCTCGGAGTGGAAGTTCACGCTCTCCAGCGCGTCGATCACCGTCGGGATCAGGCGCTTGGTCAGCGTGAAGGTGCTGTCGTGCTTCGGGTCGCAGCCGATCTGCAGGACGCGCTTGCCGAGCCGCGCGAAGGCGACCGAGAGGTTGGACGAGGTCGTGCTCTTGCCGATGCCGCCCTTGCCGTAGACGGCGAACACCTTGGCGCCCTCGATCTTCGCCGCCTGGTCCATGTGGACCTGGACGCTCCCTTCGCCGTCGCCCTTGGCGCGCGGGATGGCGCCGCGGATGGTGGATGTGCGGACGACGGTGTTCATGCGGCCATCTCCACGCCGATGCCTTCCATGCGGTCTTCCAGCTCCTCGCCGGCGCGGCGGAGCGCGTCGAGCGTCGCCTCGTCGGGCTGCCAGTAGCGGCGCGCCTCGGCTTCCAGCAGCCGGTTCGCGATCTTCGCCGATGCCGCCGGGTTCAGCTCGGCCAGCCGCGCGCGCATCTCCGGGTCGAGCATGTAGGTCTGCGCGAGGTGCTGATACACCCAGGGGCTGACCTGGCCGGTCGTCGCCGACCAGCCCATCGTGTTGGTCACGTGTTCCTCGATCTGCCGCACGCCTTCGTAGCCGTGCGCCAGCATCCCCTCGTACCATTTCGGGTTCAGCGCGCGGGTGCGGGATTCCAGCGCGACCTGCTCGGCCAGCGTGCGCACGGTGCCGGCGCCGCGCGTCTGGTCGCCGATGTAGACCGAGGCCTCGGCCCCGCCCTTCGCGCGCTTCACCGCCCGGCTGATGCCGCCCAGGCTGTCGAAATAGTGGCTGACGGTGGTGACGCCGAGCTCGACCGAGTCGAGGTTCTGGTAGGTCGCGTCCACGGTGGACAGCATGTGCTGCATCACCGCGTCCTGCCGGCGCGGGCGCCCGTCCACGCCATAGGCGTGGCCCTTGCGCTTCATGTAGGCCTCGGCCAGCTCGTCCTCGTCCTGCCAGGTGCCGTTGTCCACCATGAGGTTGACGTTGGCGCCATAGGCGCCGTCGGCATTGCTGAACACGCGGAGGGCCGCGTCGGCGATGCTGCCGCCGTGCTGCGCCTGGTAGGCGAGCGCGTGCTTGCGGACGAAGTTCATCTCCGCCGGTTCGTCGGCCTCGGCGGCGAGCAGCGCGGCCTCGGCCAGCAGCCTGGTCTGCAGCGGCAAGAGGTCGCGGAAGATGCCGGAGAGCGACACCAGCACGTCGATGCGCGGGCGGCCGAGACGCTCGAGCGGGATCAGCTTCGCGCCGCACAGGCGGCCGTAGCTGTCGTGCCGCGGCTCGGCGCCGAGCAGGCGGAGCACCTGCGCGATCGGCCCGCCCTCGGTCTTGAGGTTGTCGGTGCCCCACAGCACGACGGCGACGGTCTCCGGCAGCGCGCCGCGGTCCGCGCGGTGGCGCTCGAGCAGGCGCTCGGCCTGCGCCGCACCGTCCGCGACGGCGAAGGCGGACGGGATGCGGAAGGGGTCGAAGCCGTGCAGGTTGCGGCCCGTCGGCAGAACATCCGTGGTGCGCAGCAGGTCGCCGCCCGGCGCGGGGCGGATGTAGCCGCCGTCGAGGGCATGCAGGATGGCAGGCAGTTCGCTCTCCGTCGCCAGCAGGTGGTCGAGGCGCGCGCGCTCCGTCGCGTCGGTGATCTGCGCGGCGTCGAGCAGTTCGGCGCGCTGGGCGGCATCGGGCGTCCTGCCGACCACGTGCAGGCCGTGCGGGATCAGCGTGTATTCCAGTTCGAGCAGCGCGTTCGTCAGCGCGGCGATGCGCGTGTCGGTCTCGTCCTCCGGCCAGGTCGGTTCGGCGGAGGCGAGATCCACCGCCGCGGCCTGCGCCTGGATCATGCCGGCGAGCGCGGCGCGTGCCCCCTGGTCGGCGTCGGGCTCCTGCGAGCGCCAGCGCTCGAGCGAGGCCTTCAGGTCGAGCAGGCCGCGATACAGCCCGGCATGCGCGACCGGCGGGGTGAGGTAGGAGATAAGCGTCGCATTGGCGCGGCGCTTCGCCAGCATGCCTTCCGACGGGTTGTTGGAGGCGTAGAGGTAGAAGTTCGGCAGGTCGGCGATCAGCCGGTCCGGCCAGCATTCCGCCGACATGCCGGCCTGCTTGCCGGGCATGAACTCGAGCGCGCCGTGGGTGCCGAAATGCAGCACCGCGTCGGCGCGGAACTCGTCGCGGATCCAGCGATAGAAGGCGGCGAAGGCGTGGGTGGGCGCGAAGCCCTGCTCGAACAGCAGGCGCATCGGGTCGCCTTCGTAGCCGAAGCCGGGCTGGATGCCGACGAACACGTTCCCGAAATAGGCGCCGAGGACGAGGATCGCCGAGCCGTCGCTGTTCTGGCGGCCCGGCGCCGGGCCCCATTCGCGCTCGATGTCGCGCAGCCAGGGCTGGCGCTTCACGTGGTCGTCGGCCGGAATCCGCGCGGCGACATTGGCCAGCGCGCCGTAGCGCGCGGCATTCCCCTCCAGGATGGCGGTGCGCAGCGCGTCCACGCTCTCCGGGACATCCACGCGATAGCCGGCGTCCTTCATCGCGCGGAGCGTGTTGAAGACGCTCTCGAACACGCCGAGATAGGCGGCGGTGCCGGCATTGCCCGCGTTCGGCGGGAAGGCGAACAGCACGATGGCGACCTTGCGCTCGGCACGGCTGCGGCGCCGCAGGGCGACGAGCCGCGCGACGCGGCCGGCCAGCGTCGCGGCGCGCTCCTCATGCGCCACCATGCTGCGGGTGCATTCCTGCTCGCAGCCCGGGCAGCGCTCGCCGCCGGCGTCGCGGCCGCAGCGGCCGCCGAAGGTCATCGGCATCGTGCCGCCGTCGAGTTCCGGCAGCGCCACCATCATCGTCGCTTCCACCGGGGTCAGGCCGCGCGGGTCGCGCTCCCAGTGCGCGATGGTCTGGAACTCCAGCGGGTGGGCGGTGATGTAGGGGACGTCGAGAGAGGCCAGCACCGCCTCGGCGGCGCGGGCGTCGTTGTAGGCGGGGCCGCCGACCAGCGAGAAGCCGGTGAGCGAGACCACCGCGTCCACGGTGGCGCGGCCGTCCTTCATGAAGAACGCCTCGACGGCCGGGCGCTGGTCGAGACCCGCGGAGAAGGCGGGCACCACCGACAGGCCGCGCGCCTCGAGCGCCGCGATCACGCCGTCGTAGTGCGCCGCGTTGCCGGCCAGCACATAGGAGCGCATGACGAGCAGGCCGACGCGCCCGTTCCCGCCCGCCGCCGGCAGTTCGTCGAGGCGCCCGCCGATGCGGCCGGGCAGGCGCGGGTGATAGAGGCCGACATCCGGGTATTCGACGGGGGCGGCGGCCTTCACGCCGCGGGCGAGCGCCGCGCGCTCCTCCTTCGCGTAGCGGCCGACCAGCATCCGCACGAGGTTCGCGAGATTGTCGGGCGACCCGGCGAGCCAGTACTGCAGCGCCAGGAAATACGCCCGCACGTCCTGCGCCGTGCCGGGGATGAAGCGCAGCAGCTTCGGCAGCTGGCGCAGCATCCGCATCTGGCCGGCGCCGGAGGAGGCGCCGTCCTTCTTGGCGCCGCGCAGCTTCTTCAGGAGCGCGAGGGGCCCACGCGCCTCGGCCGACATGTCGAAGCGGCCGATGCGCGTGAGCTTCGTCACCTCGCCGGCCGACAGCAGGCCGATCATCGCGTCGCAACCTTCGCGCCGCGCCTGCAGCGCCGGCAGCACGGCGCGGATGTGGTCCTCGAGGAACAGCATCGCGGCGATCACGATGTCGCCGCGGGCGATGTCGTTGAGGCAGGCGTCGAGCGCGGCCGCGTCGCCGCCCCATTCGTCGGCGGTATGGACGAGGAGCTCGAGGCCCGGCAGCTCCGCGCGCAGCGCCGCCCGCGCCTGCGCCACCGCGGCGCCGAAATGGCTGTCCATGGTGACGATGACGACGCGCATCGCGTCAGCGCGCGAAATGGGCTTTGGCGTCATACAGGGTCTCGACCGTGATGGTTGCGATGCCCCGCTCGCTGGCGAAACGCTCGGTGTTGCGCCTCGCCTTGCCGCGGACGAAGAAGGGGATCTTGCGGAGCTCGGCCTCGGCCTCGGGCGCCCAGACCAGGGCCGCCGGCGCGGTGGCGACCGCGACGGGCGCGGCGGCGAGCGGCTCCGGCGCCGGCTCGGCCTTCGCCGCATGCCCGAGATGCGAGGGCGCGGCGCCGTCGTGGAACTCGAAATCGTCGCGGAACATCGCCAGCAGATGTTCCTCGAGGCCCATCATCAGCGGATGCACCCAGGTGTCGAACAGGACATTCGCGCCCTCGAACCCCATCTGCGGCGAGCTGCGCGCGGGGAAGTCCTGCACATGCACGGGGGCCGAGATGACGGCGCAGGGCACGCCGAGCTTCTTGGCGACGTGCCGCTCCATCTGCGTGCCGAGCACCAGTTCCGGTTGCAGCTCGGCGATCTTCGCCTCGACCTCGAGGTAGTCGTCGGCGATCAGCGCCTCGACGCCATGCGCCTTCGCCGCCTCGCGCACGTCCCGCGCCATCTCGCGCGAATAGGTGCCGAGGCCGACGACCTGGAAGCCGAGTTCCTTCGCCGCGACGCGCGCCGCCGCGATGGCGTGCGTGCCGTCGCCGAAGATGAAGACGCGCTTGCCGGTGAGGTAGGTGGAATCCACCGAGCGCGAGTACCAGGGCAGCCGCGTGTCCTCGGCGCGGAGCGCCGGGCCCGGGTCCACGCCGGCCAGCGCCGCCACCTCGCGGAGGAAGTCGCGCGTCGCGCCGACGCCGATCGGCACCGTCTTCGTCGCCTCCTGCCCGAAGCTGCGCTTCAGCCAGGCGGCGACGGGGTTCGCGATCTCCGGGTAGAGCACCACGTTGAAGTCGGCGTCGCCGATGCGCGCGAGGTCGGCCGGCGAGGCGCCGAGCGGCGCGACCAGGTTGACCTCGACGCCGAGCAGGTCGAGCAGCTGCCGCACCTCGCGCAGATCGTCGCGGTTGCGGAAACCGAGACTCGTCGGGCCCAGGATGTTGCAGCGGGGCGAGGCCCCGCGCTCGCGCTTGGCACCGGGCGGCGGCAGCGGGCCCGCGAAGGCGCGGACCAGCTGGTAGAAGGTCTCGGCCGCGCCCCAGTTCTCCTTCTTCTGGTAGGCGGGCAGCTCGACCGGCACGACCGGGATGGGCAGGCCGAGGGTGCGGGCGAGGCCGCCCGGATCGTCCTGGATCAGCTCGGCGGTGCAGGAGGCGCCGACCAGCAGCGCCTGCGGCTTGAAGCGTTCGTAGGCGTCGCGCGCGGCGGCCATGAACAGCTCGGCCGTGTCGCCGCCGAGGTCGCGCGCCTGGAAGGTGGTGTAGGTGACGGGCGGCCGGCGGTCGGACCGCTGGATCATGGTGAAGAGCAGGTCGGCGTAGGTGTCGCCCTGCGGCGCGTGCAGCACATAGTGCAGCCCGACCATGGAATCGGCGATGCGCATCGCGCCGACATGCGGTGGCCCCTCATAGGTCCAGACCGCGAGCTGCATCTTCTACACCTCCAGCAGCGCGCGGCGCGCGAGCGGGCGGGCGAACAGGCCTGCGAGATCGGCCGCCTGGTCGTAGCCCTGGATCGGGGTGAACACCAGCTCGATCGCCCATTTCGTCGTCATGCCCTCGGCTTCCAGCGGGTTGGCGAGGCCAAGGCCGCAGACGACGAGATCGGGCCGCGCGGCGCGGCAGCGGTCGAGCTGGCGCTCCACATGCTGGCCTTCGGAAAGTGTCGGGCCCGCGGGCAGCAGTTCGAGATCCGGCGCAAGATGCGTGCGGTGCAGATAGGGCGTGCCGACCTCGACCGGGCGCATGCCGCATTCGCGCGCGAGGAAGCGGGCGATCGGGATTTCCAGCTGGCTGTCGGGGAAGAAGAAGATGCTCTTGCCCGACAGCGACTCCCGCACCTTCGACAGGGCCGCGCGGGCGCGCGCCTCGGGTGCCTCGGTGACGGCGCGGAACCGGGCCTCGTCCACCCCCCAGGCCTCGGCGGCGGCGCGGAGCCAGGCGGTGGTGCCCTCGGCGCCGAGCGGGAAGGGCGCGGGCAGGTGCACCGCGCCGCGGGCTTCCAGCGCGCGGGCGGTATCGGCGAGGAAGGGCTGCGCCAGCAGCATGCGGGTGCCGGGGCCGACCGGCGGCAACTCCGCGGCGCGGCGCGGCGGCAGGAAGCGCACGGGGCCGATGCCGAGCTCGGCGAAGAGGCGGCGGAACTGGTCCTCCACCACCTCGGCCAGCGCGCCGACGACCAGCAGCTGCGTCTCGCCGGTTGCGGCCATCTCGGGCACCAGCGCGGCGAGGCAGGCGTCCTCGCCCTGCGTGAAGGTCGTCTCGATGCCGCTGCCGGAGTAGTTCAGAACCCGGACGCCCGGCTTGAAGCGGCCGTCCAGCCGCTCGGCGGCGCGCTTGAGGTCGAGCTTGATGACCTCCGACGGGCAGGAGCCGACGAGGAACAGCAGCTTGATGTCGGGGCGGCGTTCCAGGAGCCGCGCCACCACGCGATCGAGCTCCTCGTTCGCGTCGAGCAGGCCGGCGAGGTCGCGCTCCTCGAGGATGGCGGTGGCGAAGCGCGGCTCGGCGAAGATCATCACGCCGGCGGCGGATTGCAGCAGATGCGCGCAGGTGCGGCTGCCGACCACCAGGAAGAAGGCGTCCTGGATCTTGCGGTGCAGCCACACGATGCCGGTCAGGCCGCAGAACACCTCGCGCTGGCCGCGCTCCAGCAGGACCGGCGTGTCGGAGCAGCCGCCGGCGGAGGGACGAGGCGCGATGCTGTTCACGCCGCCTGCCTCGCGCGGGCCGGCGCCTCGAGCCGCGCCGCGCGCAGCTTCAGCACGAACTGCGTCGCGTTGATCACGTAGGCGGCGTAGGCGGCGAGCGCGAGCCACATGCGGAACATCGGGTCGCCGTATTCGCCGAACAGCGCGACCAGGTAGGCGGTGTGCAGCGCCAGCACCAGCATCGAGAACACGTCCTCCCAGTAGAAGGACTCTGCGAAGAGGTATTTGCCGAACACCCGGTGCTCCCAGATGCAGCCGGTGACCATGATGAGATAGAGGGTCAGCGTCTTGACGACGATCGAGACCTCGGCGGCGAACAGGCCCTCCCCGGTGATCAGGTAGCCGAGCACGAGGCCGAGGCTGACCAGGAAGACGACGAACTGCACCGGCGCGAGGATGCCCTGCACCAGCGTCCAGGGCGTGGCGTCGCGGCGGGCGCGCTCCTCCGGCGTGTAGAGGGGCCGGCGCTGCGCGGCCTTGTGCGTGCGCCCGGCGGCGGCGCCATAGGGGCAGCCGTCGAAGGAATTGATGAGCCGGTCGAGAACTCCGGATGACGACATCGCGCGACACTCCCTCCGCCCGGTCGGGCTTGCTGGCGGGTCCGGTTGCCTCGGCGCCTCCGCGACGGCCGTGGGGTCCGTGGAACCTTGCGGCCGCCGGGCGCTGCAGGCCGGGTATTCCCGCTGCCTCCCGTCTGGTGTCAGGCTAGGCGGACGGCTTCCCGGGTGTCAAGCCAGATTGACGTAAAGCGAGATTGACATTCGTCCGAGCGCGGCGCGATAACAGAAGGCGTAAACGGGGATGGTCGACGATCCGATGGGGGAACCCGCGCTTCAGCCGGACAGCAGCGCCAGCACGCGGCGGGCGGCGCCCCCGCCTCTGTCAGCCCGGCCTGACAGCCGGCGGCAGAACGTGGTGACCGGCCGCATCGCCCGTATCGCCCGCGCCATCGAGGCCGATGTCGTGCCCCGCCTGGTCGCCCGCGGCCTCCCCGACGCGGCCCCCCGCCCGACGGAGCAGGAGGTGGAGCGCATGGCGGCGCTGGCCATCGCGGACGATGTGGCGGACGCCATCGCCTTCGCCGAAGCGCTCGGCGCCCGCGGAGTGCCTGTGCCGGCGCTCCTGCTGCATCTCCTCTCGCCCGCCGCCGCGCGGCTTGGCGAGTGGTGGAGCGAGGACCGCTGCAGCTTCGTGGACGTGACGCTCGGGCTGATGCATCTGCAACAGGTGCTGCAGGCGCTGAGCCCGGTGCTTCTGCCGGATGTCGCGGCGCCGGCGGATGTGCGGCGCATCCTGTTGCTGCCGGCGCCTGGCGAGCAGCATGTGTTCGGCCTGTCGGTGGTCGCGGAGTTCTTCCGTCGCGGCGGCTGGGACGTGGCGCTGGAGCCGGCCGACGATGCGGCGAGCGCGCTGCGCCTCGTGCGCCAGGGCTGGTTCACGGTGATCGGCCTTTCGGCCGGCACGGCGGAGCGGGCGGCGGAGCTGGCGTCGCTGATCGCGGCGCTGCGCCGCGCCTCCTGCAACCCGGACGTCGCGGTGCTGGTCGGCGGCGCGGCGTTCCGCGCGCGGCCGGAGCTGGCGCGCGAGGTGGGCGCGGACGGGATGGCCGGCGACGGCGAGCAGGCGGTGCGCCAGGCGGAGGCGCTGGCCGCGCTTCTCGCGGCGCGGGCATGACGATGCCGGCCGAAGAGCGGCCGGAGGAGCGGATCGGGGAGCCAGGACGAGTCGTGGCGGGGTTCGAGTCGGCGCGGCGGATGATCGGCGACATCGGGGGCGAGGCCGCCGCCTCGGCGCTCGCCGTCGCGTCCGACATGACGCTGCTGCTCGACGCCGAGGGCGTGATCCGCGACGTCGCCTTCGGCAGCGAGGATCTGGCCGCGGCCTTCCCGGGGCGCCAGGGCTGGATCGGCCGCCCCTGGGCGGAGACGGTCACCGAGGAAAGCCGCGGCAAGGTGCCGGAGCTGCTGCGCGACGCGCTGGCCGGCGCCCCGCCGCGCTGGCGCCACATCAACCAGGCGTCCGACGGCGGCGCTGCGGTGCCGGTGCTCTGCACCGCGACGCGGCTCGGCCGCAGCGAGCGCATCGTCATCCTCGTCTTCGCCCGCGACCTGCGGCAGATCTCCGTGCTGCAGCAGCGGCTGGTGCAGGCGCAGCAGGCGATCGAGCGCGACTATGCGCGGCTGCGCCAGGCCGAGACGCGCTATCGCCTGCTGTTCCAGATGTCGGCCGAGCCGGTGCTGCTGGTGGACGCCGCCAGCCTGCGCATCGCCGAGGCGAACCCGGCGGCCGACCGGCTGCTCGGCACGGGCGATTCGGGCGCGGCGGGGCGTTCTCTGCTGGAGGCGTTCGACAGCGGCGCGCAGCAGCGCCTGGAGGCCATGCTGTCCGCCGTGCGCAGCGCCGGGCGGGCGGAGGAGGCGCGGCTCAGGCTCGCGGGCGGCGAGCGCGAGGTGGTGGTGTCCGCCTCGCTGCTGCGGCAGGACCGGACGGTGCAGTTCCTCATCCGCCTCGGCTTCCCGCCGGCGGGGCGCAACGAGATCGCGGTGCCCCCGCGCGAGGCGCTGATGCTCGACGTGGTGCGCGCGACGCCGGACGGCTTCGTGCTGGCCGCGCAGGACGGGCGCATCCTCGCCGCCAACGCCGCCTTCCTCGACATGGCGCAGCTGGCGAACGAGGAGCAGGCGCGCGGGCAGCCGCTGTCGCGCTTCCTCGGGCGGCAGGGCGTGGAGCTCGACGTGCTGATGGCGAATGTGCGGCTGCGCGGGCCGGTGCGCATGTTCGAGACCGAGCTGCGCGGCGCGCAGGGCGCGACGGCGGTGGTCGAGGTGTCGGCGTCGGCGGTGCTGGAGGCGGGGGAGACCTGCTTCGGCTTCTCGATCCGCGACGTCGGCATGCGGCTCGGCCAGGCGTCGGCCGACGGGCACGAGCGCGCGGGCGAGGCGCGGCGCGGCGGCGCCCCCGTCGTCGGCCGGCCGGTCGAGCAGCTGGCGCAGCTCGTCGGCCGCGTGCCGCTGAAGGACCTGGTGCGCGAGGCGACCGACGTGATCGAGAAGCTGGCGATCGAGGCGGCGCTGGAACTGTCCAACGACAACCGCGCCTCGGCGGCCGAGATGCTCGGGCTGTCGCGGCAGAGCCTGTATGTGAAGCTCAGGCGCTACGGCCTCGGCGACCTCGACGGCGAGGAGGGCGGCTGATGTCGGGCCACGCCATCCCGCTGCGGCGGCCCGATCCTTCCGCGGTGCTGGAACTGCTGAAGCCGGTCACCTGGTTCGCGCCGGTCTGGGCCTTCCTGTGCGGCGTCGTATCCTCGGGCGAGCCGGTGTGGGACCGCATCGGCCTCGTCGCCGCGGGTTTCCTGCTGGCCGGCCCCATGGTGTGCGGCATGAGCCAGGCGGTGAACGACTGGTACGACCGCCATGTGGACGCGATCAACGAGCCGAACCGGCCGATCCCGTCCGGGCGCATCCCCGGCCGGTGGGGGCTGTGGATCGCCATCCTCTGGACGGTGCTGTCGCTCGGCCTCGCCGCGCTGCTCGGGCAATGGGCGTTCTGGGCGACGGTGGTCGGCGTCGCTCTGGCCTGGGCCTATTCCGCGCCGCCGCTGCGGCTGAAGCAGAACGGCTGGTGGGGCAATGCCGCGGTCGGGTTCTCCTACGAGACGCTGCCCTGGATCACCGGGGCTGCGATCCTCTCGGCCGGCGCGCCCGCGTGGGAGGTGATCGTGCTGGCCGTGCTGTATGGCGCGGGCGCGCACGGCATCATGACGCTGAACGACTTCAAGTCCATCGAGGGCGACCGGAAGATGGGCGTGGACTCGCTGCCGGTGCTGCTCGGGCCGGAGCGCGCGGCGAAGCTCGCCTGCGTCGTGATGCTGGCGCCGCAGCCGGTGGTGGCGGCGCTGCTGTTCGCCTGGGGCGCGCCGGTCGCGGCGGGCGTCGTGGTGCTGCTGATCGGCGCGCAGCTGCTGCTGATGCGGCGGCTGCTGACCGACCCTCGCAAGCTGGCGCCCTGGTACAACGCGACCGGCACGAGCCTCTACGTGCTCGGGATGCTGGCTGCCGCCATCGCGGTCGGAGGCATGTCATGAACGGGCTGTCCTGGTTCGCCATCGTCCGGCTCGGCCTGGTGCAGACGGCGCTCGGCGCCATCGTGGTGCTGACCACCTCGACCCTGAACCGGGTGATGGTGGTGGAGCTGGCGCTGCCGGCGATCCTGCCGGGGCTCCTGGTCGGGCTGCACTATGCGGTGCAGATGCTGCGGCCGCGCATGGGTTTCGGCGCCGACATGGGCGGGCGGCGCAGCCCTTGGATCCTGGGCGGGGTGGCGGTGCTGGCGGCGGGCGGCGTGCTGGCCTCGCTGGCCACCGCGCTGATGGCCGAATGGGTTGCGGGCGGCGTCGCGCTGTCGCTGTTCGCCTTCTTCTTGATCGGCGTCGGCGTCGCGGCGGCGGGCACCAACCTGCTGGCGATGCTGGCGGCAGAGACGCATCCGCGCCGCCGCCCCGCCGCGGCGACGCTGGTCTGGATCATGATGATCGCGGGCTTCGCGGTGACGGCGACGGTGGCGGGCAAACTGCTCGACCCCTATTCGCCGGCGCGGCTTGTCGCGGTGTGTTCGGGCGTCAGCCTGCTCGCGCTGCTCGTCGCGGCGGCGGCGCTCTGGCGGGTGGAGCCTGCGCGCTCGGCCCGCTTCGACGCGAGGGCCGAGCCGGACGGCCCGAAACAGCCCTTCGGCCAGGCGCTGGCCGAAGTGTGGCGCGAGCGGGAGGCGCGGGTCTTCGCGATCTTCGTGTTCGTCTCCATGCTGGCCTACTCGGCGCAGGACCTGCTGCTCGAGCCCTTCGCGGGCGAGGTGTTCGGGCGGACCATCGGGCAGTCCACCCAGCTCGCCGGCATCCAGAACGGCGGCACGCTGCTCGGCATGGTCGCGGTGGCGGTGGCGGGCAGCGTGTTCCGCGCCTCGATGCGGGCGTGGACGATCGGCGGCTGCCTGTTCTCGGGCGCGGCGCTGTTCGTGCTGGTCGGCGCCGGCCATGCGCTGCCGCTCGAAGTCACCTATCTCGCGCTCGGCCTCGGCAATGGCGCCTTCGCCGCCGCCGCCATCGCGTCCATGATGCTGCTGGCCGGCCAGGGGCGCACGCGGCGCGAGGGCACGCGCATGGGGCTGTGGGGGGCGGCGCAGGCCATCGCCTTCGGGCTCGGCGGCGTCGTCGGCACCGCGGCGCTCGACCTCTCGCGCATCGCGCTCGGCGATGCGGCGTCCGCCTACGCCCTCGTGTTCGCCCTCATCGCGCTGATGTTCGCGGCCAGCGCCTGGCTTGGCGCGCGCATCGGCGCCGCCCCCCTTCCCCCCGCGCCGGCCTTCGCCCGGCATGTTCCCGGAGACTGACCCATGGCATCTGCGATCGAGCGCTTCGACTGCGTGGTGGTGGGCGGCGGGCCGGCAGGCGCCATCGCGGCCGAGGATCTGGCGCGGGCCGGGCGGCGCGTCGCGCTGCTCGACAAGGCGGGGCGCATCAAGCCCTGCGGCGGCGCCATCCCGCCGCGGCTGATCCGCGACTTCGACATCCCGGACGAGCTGATCGTCGCCCGCATCACCTCGGCGCATATCGTCTCGCCGAAGCAGCGCGTGGCCGACATGCCGGTCGAGCGCGGCTATGTCGGCATGGTGGACCGCGAGCATTTCGACGAGTTCCTGCGCGACCGCGCGGCCAAGGCGGGGGCGGAACGGCACGCCGGCGCCTATCTGCGCATCGAGCGCGACGCCGAGGGCCACGCCGTCGTCGTCTATGAGCCGAAGGGCCGCGACGGCGAGGAGGCGCGGCTTCCCGCGCGCATGGTGATCGGCGCGGATGGCGCCAACAGCCAGGTGGCGAAGCAGGAGGTGACGGGCGAGCGGCCGAAATGCGTCTTCGCCTACCACGAGATCATCGCGACCCCTTCGGACGGCCGCGTGGACGGCGCGCGCTGCGACGTGGTGTATGACGGCAGGCTCTCGCCCGATTTCTACTCGTGGATCTTCCCGCACGGGGCGACGACCAGCATCGGCACCGGCAGCGCGCAGAAGGGCTTCTCGCTCCGCGGGGCGGTCGGCGCGCTGCGCGAGAGGACCGGCCTGACCGATGCGCAGACCATCCGCCGGGAGGGCGCGCCGATCCCGCTGAAGCCGCTGAGGAAGTGGGACAACGGGCGCGACGTGCTGCTCGCCGGCGATGCCGCGGGCGTCGTCGCGCCGGCCTCGGGCGAGGGCATCTACTACGCCATGCTCGGCGGGCGGCTCGCGGCGGAGGCGGTGGCCGAGGCGCTGGAGACCGGCGACGCCCGCGCGCTCGCCCGCGCCCGCAAGCGCTTCCTGAAGGACCACGGGACGGTGTTCTGGATCCTCGGGATCATGCAGACCTTCTGGTATCGGAACGACTGGACGCGAGAGCGTTTCGTGAAGATGTGCCGCGACCCGGACGTGCAGCGCCTGACCTGGGAATCCTACATGAACAAGAAGCTCGTCCGGCGCGACCCGCTGGCGCATGTGAAGATCTTCTTCAAGGACCTGGCGCACCTCATGGGCATCGCCCGGGCGTAGGGACAGAAACGATGGTCTCCTTCCCCACCCTGCCCGTCGGCCATGCCGGTGCGCTCGACCCTGGCCGCGAGATGGCGCCCGGCGCCATGGTCCGCCGGCATGCGCCGACGCTGCCGCTGCGCGTCGGCACGCGCGGCTCGCCGCTCGCGCTGTTCCAGACGCGGCTCTTCCTCTCGATGATCACGCGCTTCTGCCCGCTGATGCGGCAGATGAACGCCTTCGAGGAACACCAGATCGCCACCTCGGGCGACAAGGTGCAGGACCGCGCGCTGGCCGAGGTCGGCGGCAAGGGCCTGTTCGCCAAGGAGATCCACGAGGCGATGCTGGAACGCCGCATAGACTTCGCGGTGCACAGCCTGAAGGACCTGGAGACGCGGCTGCCGCCCGGCATCGTGCTCGCCTGCACGCTGCGCCGGGAGGACCCGCGCGATGCGATGGTGTTCGGCCCGGCCTGCGGCGATGCCAGCGACGAGGACCCCTTTGCGGCGCTGCCCAGGGGCGCGCTGGTCGGCACCGCCTCCGTCCGTCGCCAGGCGCAGCTCTTGCACCGCCGTCCCGACCTGCGCTGCGAGATGATCCGCGGCAATGTCGGCACGCGGCTTGCCCGCGTGCGGCGGGGCGATTTCGACGCCTCCTTGCTCGCCATCGCCGGGCTGAAGCGGCTGGAGCTGGAGCACGAGGCCGGCGCGGTGATCGGCCCCGATGTCATGCTGCCGGCCGTGTGCCAGGGCATCATCGGCGTGACGGTGCGCGAGGACGATGTGGAGCTGTGCGAGCTGCTCTCGGCGCTGGAGGACGCGGAATCCCGCGCCGTCTCGCTCGCCGAGCGCGCGTTGCAGCATGCGCTGGACGGGTCGTGCCGCACGCCGATGGGCGGCTACGCCACGCGGCAGGCAGATGGCAGCCTGCGGCTGATCGGGCTCGTCGCCCGCGCCGACGGCTCCTGGCTGCTCCGCCGCGAGGTCACGGGCAGCCCGCGCGACGCGGAGGCGATGGGCCGCGAGCTCGGCCTGTCGCTGAAGCGCGACGCGCCGGACGACATCTTCGCGGACTAG
>Ga0272446_1000613_pt1 | contig 54895 bp, 39 predicted proteins | sample YNPCB0061_FD_194587 | JGI IMG/M metagenome (GOLD analysis project Ga0272446, IMG submission 194587) | Hot spring microbial mat communities from Yellowstone National Park, WY, United States - YNP-CB-006-1 | ecosystem: Environmental > Aquatic > Thermal springs > Hot (42-90C) > Sediment | place... | reverse complement strand
GTCAATTCTTTTGATCACATGGTCGATCGCCTGCACGAGGTTTTTAGTCAGCTAGAAAACTTTGCCTACGTTGATAACCTGACCGGCTTGCCCAACCGAGCTTCACTGCATTTGTACATCGAACAGGCCCTCGGCGAGATTCAACAGGCTAGCTCACCAACTTTTGCGGTTTTTATGTTTGATATCGACTCCTTTGAGCTGATTGAAAATGGTTTGGGACAGGCCACGGCAGAGGCTCTGCTCAAAAATGTAGCTGCAAGGCTCCAGACCTGCCTGCACGATTATCCCCACAAGGCGATCGCCCGCCTAGAGGCCGATGAATTTGTGGTTCTAATCAAACAGATCCATGATTCTGCCCAGGCAGCGGCCATTGCCCAGCTAATTCTTCAGGAATTCCAGCAGCCTTTTCATTTGGGGGCCCAAGATGTGTTAGCCACAGTCAGTATTGGGGTTGTCCTGGGCAGCACCGACTATCAGCAATCACAGGATTTACTCCGGGATGCTAATTTGGCCAAATTCAGTGCCAAGACCCAGGGGCGATCGAGCTATACCCTCTTTGATAATCTGATTCGGATTGCTACCACCGAGCACCTACAACTCAAAACCGATTTGCAGTATGCGATCGAACGGGAAGAGCTGGTGCTTTGGTATCAGCCGATCGTTGCGGTCCACCCCGACCGGATCATCGGAGTTGAAGCTTTGGTTCGCTGGCAGCACCCCCAAGCTGGCCTAATCTCTCCTAGTAAGTTTATTCTCCTAGCCGAGGAAACCGAGGCAATCATTAATCTAGGCATGTGGGCAATCCAGGCAGCTTGCCAGCAGACCCGCACTTGGCAGGAGACTGCTTTGCAGTTCCGCTCTATCTATGTCAGTGTCAATGTGTCGGCTAAGCAGCTCCTAGTCAGTGACTTTGTTGAGCATGTAGAGCAGATCCTCAATGAGACTGGCCTAGCTGGGTGTTTTTTACAACTGGAGATTACTGAAAGTACCGCAGTCAGCCAGCCGGAGGTAATTGGTCAAAAGTTGGCTCACCTGCGATCGCTGGGAGTCCGCATCTGCATTGATGACTTTGGCACCGGTTATTCCCACCTCAGCCACCTATTACAGTTACCAGTAGATGTCCTAAAAATCGATCGCTCCTTTGTCACCCAAATTGGCAGCAACGACAAAACCTCAGAAATTGCCCGGACAATTATTGCCCTCACCAATAGCCTGGGAATGGAAGCCGTGGCTGAGGGGGTAGAAACCCAAAAACAACTCGACCAACTCCAACTACTCGGCTGTCGCAAATTCCAGGGCTATCTATTCTCGGCTCCCCTATCAGCCGAGCAGCTTTTGAGCTATGAACCCATGGGCACTAAGCTATTGCCCCAAGAACAGAAAACCTGCTAAGCATAGAGCTTAACAGGTTCATTTGAGGTAAGGCCTCGACGATCAAGAGCCAATATTCGACTACAGTCTCTCGTGGAAAGTGCGGCTAATTACGTCTAGCTGCTGGTCTCTTGTGAGTTTCACAAAGTTAACTGCGTAGCCAGATACGCGGATGGTCAGCTGTGGGTATTTCTCTGGATGTTCCATGGCATCCACTAGGGTTTCCCGATTCAAGACGTTTACGTTAATGTGGTGTCCTCCATCGTGGAAGTAGCCGTCTAACATGCCCACGAGGTTGTTTAGACCATCCTCTTCGGTTTTACCGAGGGCTTGGGGTACGATCGAGAAGGTGTAGGAGATACCATCGCAGGCGTGCTGGTAGGGAAGTTTTGCCACCGAGGCTAGGGATGCGATCGCCCCCTTGGTATCCCGCCCATGCATCGGATTAGCCCCAGGGGCAAAGGGAACACCAGCCTTGCGCCCATCCGGAGTGCCCCCAGTTTTCTTGCCATAAACTACATTGGAAGTAATCGTCAGAATTGATTGGGTCGGCACCGCATTGCGATAGGTCGGGTGCTTCCGAATTTCGTTCATAAACTGCTTGACGATCCCCACAGCCATTTCGTCTACCCGGTCATCGTTGTTACCGTATTGGGGATAATCACCCTCGATCTCGTAGTCTTTGGCTAGGCCTTCTGGGGTGCGGACAACCTTGACCTTGGCATACTTGATTGCCGATAGGGAGTCAGCCACCACCGACAGTCCCGCTAGGCCACAGGCCATGGTGCGGTACACATCGCGATCGTGCAGAGCCATCTCGATCCGCTCATAGCAATACTTGTCGTGCATGTAGTGGATCACATTCAGAGTATTGACATACACCTTAGCTAGCCACGCCAGCAGTAGGTCAAACTTAGCCCGCACCTCCGCATAGTCTAAATATTCTCCGGTCACGGGTGCAAAGGGTGGTGCCACCTGCATCCCAGTATTTTCATCCTTGCCCCCATTGATGGCATAGAGCAATGCCTTGGCTGCATTGACCCGCGCCCCAAAAAATTGCATCTGCTTACCAATTCGCATCGCTGACACACAGCAGGCAATCCCGTAGTCATCACCAAATTCTGGGCGCATCAGGTCATCATTTTCGTACTGGATTGAGCTGGTTTCCCGCGAGACTTTAGCACAGAAGAGCTTGAAGTTTTCCGGTAGCTTTTCTGACCACAGCACCGTCAGGTTTGGCTCTGGGGCGGGGCCCAGGTTATACAGGGTGTGCAAGAATCGGAAGCTATTTTTAGTTACTAGGGGCCGGCCGTCTTCGCCCATACCGGCGATCGATTCAGTCACCCACACCGGGTCTCCAGAAAATAGCTGGTTATACTCTGGGGCGCGCAGGAACCTGACCATCCGCAATTTCATTACGAAGTGGTCAATTAATTCCTGGGCGGCGGCTTCATCTAAAGTTCCCTTGGCTAGGTCGCGCTCCATATAAATATCTAAAAATGTCGACACCCGGCCGAGGGACATGGCAGCACCATTTTGTTCTTTGATCGCAGCTAAGTAGGCAAAATAGAGCCACTGGACAGCTTCTTGGGCAGTATAAGCAGGAGCACTGATATCAAAGCCGTAGCTAGCGGCCATGGTTTTCAGCTCCTCTAGGGCTTTGATTTGCTCTGAGATTTCCTCCCGTAGCCGAATTGTGGCTTCATCGATTACGTCTAACTCTAAAGACATCATTTGGTCTTTCTTGTCGGCAATCAGGCGATCGACTCCGTATAGAGCCACCCGACGGTAGTCGCCAATGATCCGGCCCCGGCCATAGGCATCAGGTAAACCAGTAATAATCCCGGTTTTGCGGCACAGGCGCATTTCGGTGGTATAGGCCGAGAAGACTCCGTCGTTGTGGGTTTTCCGGTACTTAGTGAAAATTTCTTCAGTTTCTGGGTCTAAATTATAGCCGTAGGCTTCTAGGGAGCTCTTCACGACTCGAATTCCTCCCAAGGGCATGATCGATCGCTTTAGGGGTTTATCAGTTTGTAAACCAACGATTTGTTCTAATTCTTGAGCAATATAGCCGGGGGCATGGGAAGTAATCGAGCTGGGAACTTTCGTATCAGCTTCTAGGATTCCCTGGGCCCTTTCCATCGTCATTAAGGCCTTAACTTTATCCCAAAGAATATTAGTTCTATCCGTGGGTATAGCGAGAAATACTTCATCACCCAGATAGGGGGTATAGTTCTTTTGAATAAAGTCTTTCACATTAACTTCGTTTTGCCATTCACCAGGCTGAAATCCTGACCATTGTTCAAACATATACCTTACCTCCCACTAGAAAAAGTGGCTTGTCAATGCGGTTTATTTAATTCTCATTCTAGGCATTTTTAAGCCCGTTTCTACACTTTTTCTTGCTATTTTATTTGAATAAATATTGAGATAATTTACATATGATCAGCCTTAATCATTGTTAAATTGTTATTTAGATTACATTACTTTTCTTGAAAAACAATCCAGGGTAGTGAAAGATTGAAAATTAGTCGGTTATCTAGAGTTTTTGATGGGCGATCGCCTAATCTTAACCACTTTAAAATTCACACACATATCAAGGAATTTATAGCTGTGTACTCTAGGCATACGTACCCTAAAATTCCAGAAAACTCTATGTGGAATTGCTTAACAGAGCCGCTGGATATTTTTCAAGTTTGACAGTGTCCTTTTGGTCTTGACAGTGGGAGTTCTGCTCCTACCATGTAGCCAGAAAAACCACCTCAGGTAGTGGCTATCAGATTAGCCGAGGCTAATTCAACGTATTTAGATAAACTTTATATGTATAAAACATGTGCGAAAAGAAATTGTTGCCTGCCGCAAACCAGAGGAGCTATGGCTGTAGAATCTAAGCATTGTCTGTTTGTGAAGCTTTGCCCTAATCGGGTGATCATCTACAGAGATCAGGGAGCATTTCGATCTAGATCACAAGCGGCGTTGGAGTTGAAACACAAAATCTTTCAGCCCTTGTCACTGAAAGGAAATTAGGGGAATCGTACTGTATATAAAGTAATCATCCTAGGCCAAGCCAATTGCCGAGGTGCCTACACCCTAGATGACATGATGAGGGCAATCATTGGGTACCCTAGGTGTGGTTACTGGAGTGAGCGTAAACAACTTGAGCTAATAGCTGTTGGTAAGAGAAAATGTCCACCATACCGTTTGAGAACCCGAATATTGATGATCAAGAAGAACTCTTCCCAGAAGAGCTAGCTGATGTGGTAGTAAACCCTTTATCCAGAGGGAAACACCACACCACCGACTTGGTACGCTTATACTTGCAGGAAATTGGCCGTGTCCGGCTCCTCCGTCAAGACGAAGAGGTCTCTGAAGCCCAGAAAGTTCAGCACTACATAGCTTTAATTGAGTTACGTTCCAAGGCTGCTCAAAAAGGTGATGCAACTATGCAGAGCTTTGTCCACCTAATTGAGATCCACGACCAACTGACTGCTCAACTGGGGATGCGTCCCGCCTGGGAGCGCTGGGCTAAGATCGCCCAAGTCGAGGTTGGTGAACTCAAAGAAGCGATCGCCCAAGGTCGTAGGCAATGGGCCCACCTAGCCAAACTCACCGTTTCCGAGCTAGACCACATAATCAACGAGGGGCTGCGGGCTAAATCTCATATGATCCGTGCCAACCTCCGCTTAGTTGTATCCGTAGCTAAAAAGTACCAAAACCGGGGTCTGGAACTTTTAGACCTAATCCAAGAGGGCACCCTGGGTCTAGAAAGGGCTGTGGAAAAGTTTGATCCCAGCAAGGGCTATCGGTTTAGCACCTACGCCTACTGGTGGATTCGTCAAGGGGTGACCCGGGCGATCGCTACCCAGAGTCGCACCATCCGCCTGCCCGTCCACATCACCGAAAAGCTCAACTGCATCAAAAAAATCCAACGGCAAATTGCCCAAACCAAGGGCCACACCGCCCGCCTCGAAGATATTGCCCAAGAGCTAGACATGACCCCAGAACAAGTCCGGGAAGTACTTTTGCGAGTTCCTCGGGCCGTATCTTTGGACATCAAAGTCGGCAAAGACCGCGATACCGAACTGATTGACCTACTCGAAACCGATGCCATTTCCCCGGATGACTTGGCCATGCGCGAATCTCTGCGTCAGGATCTAAACCGTCTCTTGGAAGATTTGACCGATCGCGAGCGGGATGTGATTAGCCTCCGCTTTGGCCTCAACACTGACCATCCCTATTCTTTAGCTGAAATTGGCCGGGCTTTAGACCTGTCCCGCGAACGGGTGCGGCAAATTGAATCTAAAGCCATGCAAAAACTGCGCTTACCCAAAAGGCGCAACCGGATCAAAGACTACCTAGAATCGCTAAGCTAACAACAGCAATTTTCCTGGGTTATTCCTGAGCAGGTCTAGTTTAGACAGGAGTTTTATTAAACTTGCATAATCTAGCACCTAGACTGTCAATGGGTTGCCTAAGATAGGATCAATTTATCGATTTAGGGAGTCAATAACCAATGCGTATTTTAGTAACAGGCGGGGCTGGCTTTGTCGGTTCTCACCTAATCGATCGCCTCATGGAAGCAGGCCACGAGGTCGTTTGCCTAGACAACTTTTACACAGGCACCAAGCGCAACATCCTCAAATGGCTTGGTAATCCTTACTTTGAGATGATTCGTCACGATATTACCGAGCCGATTCGGATCGAAGTAGACCAGATTTACCACCTCGCTTGCCCCGCATCCCCAGTCCACTACCAATACAACGCCGTGAAAACCGTCAAAACTAGCGTCTTGGGCACTCTCAACATGCTAGGTCTGGCTAAGCGGCTCAAAGCCAGAATACTTCTAGCTTCCACCTCGGAAATTTACGGCGACCCCCACGTCCACCCCCAATCAGAAGAATACTGGGGCAATGTCAACCCGATTGGAATTCGCAGTTGCTACGACGAGTCTAAACGCTTAGCTGAGACCCTCTGCTTTGATTACCACCGACAAAATGGGGTCGACATCCGGGTAGCACGGATATTCAATACCTATGGCCCCCGGATGCTGGAAAATGATGGGCGGGTAGTCAGCAACTTTATTGTCCAGGCAATTAAGGGGATTCCCCTGACTGTCTATGGGGATGGCTCTCAAACCCGGAGTTTTTGCTATGTGGCCGATTTAGTAGAGGGCCTGATACGACTGATGAATGGAGAGAAACTCGGCCCAGTCAATTTGGGTAATCCCGGTGAATACACGATCTTGGAGTTGGCCAAGATCATCCAGGGTATGGTCAATCCCGATGCAGAAATTCAGTATGCCCCTCTGCCTCAGGATGATCCCAAGCAAAGGCAACCGGATATTACTAGGGCCAAGACTTGGCTTGGCTGGGAACCGATTGTACCCCTCCAAGATGGGCTAAAGTTGACGATCGAAGACTTTCGCGATCGCATGAAAGCCTAGCCTTATCTCTGGAATCTTCTGCATACTGGGAGACAATTACCTAGAAAAAATATGGAGTTGTTCGCTGACAACCCCCGCTCAAACATAACCACTAGCAAGGAATAACCACTATGCGCGTTTGTGTCATCGGAACTGGATACGTCGGCCTGGTCACAGGTGCCTGTTTATCTCACATCGGTCACCATGTAATTTGCGTAGACAACAACGAAGAAAAAGTTAAACTGATGCGCTCTGGACAAACCCCCATCTATGAACCGGGTTTGTCAGAAATTATGCAATCAAGTATGCAAAAGGGTCTTTTGGAATTTACCTCAGACCTCAAAGCGGGAGTAGAACACAGCGAAATTATGTTTATTGCTGTTGGTACCCCAGCCCTACCAAACGGCGAGAGTGATACCCGCTACGTGGAAGCCGTGGCCCGGGGCATTGGGGAACACCTCGGTTCTGGCTACAAAGTGATTGTTAATAAATCTACGGTTCCGATCGGCTCCGGCGACTGGGTGCGGATGATTGTTTTAGACGGGGTAGCTGAGCGGCAAAAAGCCCTGGTAGCTGCTGGCGGCTCAGCCGGGGAGCAGTCTGCTGAAAGCTTGGGTATTGAGTTTGATGTGGTTAGTAACCCAGAGTTTCTCCGGGAGGGTTCGGCGGTGTTTGATACCTTTAACCCCGACCGGATTGTTTTAGGGAGCAATGGGGAGCGGGCTTTGCAGATGATGCAGGAACTCTACGCCCCGATCGTATCGCGCCAATTTGCCCAAGACAAGTCCCTGCCGCCAGTCCCTGTGGTGGTCACTGACCTGAGTTCCGCAGAAATGATCAAGTACGCGGCCAATGCTTTTTTGGCTACCAAAATTAGTTTTATCAATGAGGTTGCGAATATTTGCGATCGCGTTGGAGCAGATGTTACCCAAGTTGCCAAAGGGATCGGCTTAGATTCCCGGATTGGTAGCAAGTTCCTCCAAGCCGGAATCGGCTGGGGCGGCTCCTGCTTCCCCAAGGACGTATCCGCCTTGATCCATACTGCCGATGACTACGGCTACGAAGCCCAACTGCTCAAATCAGCCGTCAGCGTTAACGACCGGCAAAAAATGATCGCCCTAGAAAAACTCCAACACGAACTCAAGATCCTCAAGGGTAAAGTTGTTGGGCTATTGGGATTAACCTTTAAACCCGACACCGACGACCTCCGTGATGCCCCATCCTTGCAGTTGATCGAACAGCTCAACCGCCTTGGAGCTAAGGTCAAAGCCTACGATCCGATCGTCTCCCAAACCGGAATGCGCCACGGACTCTCCGGGGTGATGGTAGAAACCGACCCCGAACGCCTGGCCGATGGCTGCGATGCCCTAGTTCTAGTGACCGATTGGCAGCAGTTCCGGAACCTCGACTACGCCAAAATGGCTAAACTCATGAACCACCCCGTAATCATCGACGGGAGAAACTTCTTGGATAAACCTAGTGTTGAAGCCGCTGGCTTCCGGTACGTGGGGATTGGCCGCTAACAGCAGACAAAAAGTTTAACCATCTTAAACTTATGTGTTAAGATGATTTGAGTGAATAAAAAGATTTGGGCAGTCACACCGTGTGGCTGCTTTTTTTATTAAATTAATCAGGGTTCACACCAGAGCACTCCCCCTGGAATTGACTGATACTTGGGAGGCACAATTGGCTCAGTCCCCTGGTCAATATCAGGTAGCTTGGGTTTGGGGGGTTGTGGATTTGATGGAGAATCAGGAGAACCAGGGAGTTTCTTCTTACCAGAAACTAGAGGTTTAATGAAACCCGATATTTGATGAAATCTCAGGGCAGATACTGAAGCTATCATAGGGAGTGTTGACGAAGGTGAATAAAAAGATAGAGCAAGCTCCTGTAAAACATATCAATACTGGGATGAAACTTTATGCAAAGTTGATAAGCGCTAGGAAGCTAGGGGTTTACGATCGACCAGCAAGTATGTCGGCATCTCACCTTTACCTTTTACTGACACCAACCCGCGCGATTTGAAGACATATTTATGGCTTAGGGCTTGATAGGTCTGTTCGGTCACATGAATGGTATCAGGTAAGCCATGGGATTCCATCCGGCTAGCCACATTCACCGTATCTCCCCACAGATCATAAATAAACTTTTTAATCCCAATGACTCCGGCTACCACAGGTCCTGTATTGATGCCGATTCTGATGCTCAGCTGCTGGCAGCTGCCGATTTGACTGATTTTAGCTTGCATTTCCAGGGCCATCTCAGCCACCGCCTCGGCATGGTCTGGACGGGGAATTGGTAAACCGCCGACCACCATATAGGCATCTCCGATGGTTTTAATTTTTTCTAAGCCATGCCTTTCGGCTAGGCGATCAAACTCCGAGAAAATTTCATTGAGCAGCTTAACCAAATCCTCTGGGGCAATTTGTGAGGATATTTCAGTAAAGTTAACCAAATCAGCAAACAAAATTGTCACATCCGAGAAGCTCTCAGCAATCACTTGGTCTCCAGATTTCAAGCGCGCTGCCACCGGAGCAGGCAAAATATTCAGCAGGAGACTTTCGGCTTTTTCCTGTTCCTCCCTGAGGAGTCGATCGTGCAAGTAATCTTGGCGGAGGTATTTTTCAATTTGGTAGCTGGTCAACATGCCAATACAAAAAGCCGCAAACAAATACAGGTTAAATTCAATCAGGGGGGCGATCGCAGTTTTTCCAAAGCCCACATCCAAAATGTTATAGCTCAGGAAAATTCCCAGCCCTGTTAACGTTGCCGGTATAAACCTCAACCGGACAGCCGTAAAGGCATACATCATCAAGATCACAATCCCTAGCTGATTTACCTGAAAACTCGGCAAAACAACTGGTACTAAAGCCACATTAATTGTCACTGCCGTGATCCCTACTCCCAGGGCTATTTCCATGTACCGGCGGCACGCCCGAAAGAACGTCAACACCAGCACGCTGACCATGATTGGCAGTATTCCTGCATAGCGGATTGTCCATAATACTGTCCGGGTCGGCTCTGGATACTGCAAATCAATCAAACCCATCAAACTGTAAATGACGATCGCTAGGGTTAAAGCAACCCGTACCTGCATCAAGGATGCTCGACCGTAATCCGACAAGAATGACTGTTCTAGGAAGTGATCATCAAATTGCAGAGTTAGAGGATGAATTCGCATAGATCAACAACCCCGGAGTAATGGACTACGTACAGGCCCGATGGCACGGTAAACGAAAACTTCGCATCTCCCTGTAAGTGGCGAGTACCGTAACACTAAATTCGGCTTTCGCCATCTGCGCCCAGACTAGAATTAACCTTAGCAAACCAGACAAACACAAGACTAATTCTCGTTAGAGTACTTATCTGTTCAGTGCAGCTCTTCAGTCTCTGCTTCACCCCATTCCATAGCTGATTTATGCCAAGGCGCAACAAAAAGCAGCAGTACTAGGCCCGGTAGGCCAGCAAAAACACTAATCCACATAAAGTTTATCCAGCCTGTCAGCTCAGCCACTCGCCCCGCCGGAGCCAACAAAACATCTCGGCTAAAGGCCATGAAGCTAGAGAGCAGTGCATACTGAAAAGCTGTATAGCTGGGGTTACACAGGCTCATTAGGTATGCCACCAAGGCTGTAGTGCCCATGCCACCACAGAAGTTTTCCAGGTTAATGGCTAAGACTAGCAAGGAATAGTTTTTACCGATTAGGGCGATCGCTAAATAACCTCCATTACTGACCGCCTGTAAGATTCCAAATACCATCAGGGACTTGTTAATGCCAATTTTGCTAAGAATAGCAGCTCCCACCAGGCCGCCAACAATGCTAGCCACTAAACCCATACCCCCCCTAATTGCCCCCAGATCGGTCTGGGAAAAACCAGTTTTTAGTAAAAACGGCGTGGACATACTGGCCAGAACCCCATCACCAAACTTGTATAGACAGATAAACACTAATATCAAGCTGCCAAGGATGATTCCCTGGCGCTGGAAAAATTCACCCAGGGGTTTAATGACCGCCGCAACCAAGTTATCAGGGGATTCTGCGGGTTTGGTTGGTTCTGGAGCTAGCCATGTGCCTAACATTCCCAGGGCCATCAGGGCAGCCATAACTAAATAAACCACCGGCCAGGGTATATGGTCAGCCAGGATAAAAGCTAAGGAACCGGTAACAATTAGGGCCAGGCGATACCCTAAAACCGTGATTGCGGCTCCAGCTCCCATTTCTCGGCTGGTTAAAACGTCGGTGCGGTAAGCATCAAAGGCAATATCTTGGGAGGCACTGAAAAAGGCAATGGCGATCGCATTGATAGCCAAGATCTCAACTCCCTGCTTGGGGTTCTGGAAAAACATGGTCGCGATCGCCACCAACAGAGCAATCTGGGTAACCACCAACCAACCCCGCCGTCGTCCCCAAAAAGGTGGTACGTAGCGATCCATGAACGGCGACCAGAGAAACTTAATCGAGTAGGGCAAACTTACCAAGCTAAACAGGCCAATTGTAGTCAGGTCTACTCCCTCTTTGGTCATCCAGGCCTGGAGAGTCACACTGGTCAAAAACAAAGGTAGACCGGAAGCAAACCCCAATACCAAAATCATGGCCATTTTCCGGTTAGTAAAAACCTGAAGATAAGATACTAAATCCAAAATTAATCCCAGTTATTGATTTGATTTACAGCTCAGTTTATTACAGTCGGTCTAGTTTAGCTCTTGTCTTGGGTGAGCGATCGACACAAACCCAGCTAAACTAGACCCAGCCAATCATCCCTAAAGATTAGTTAAAAATTATGAACCAACCCAGGGGTAGTATTAAAATATGCAACAATACTGAGGAAATCAGCACTGAAACCTTAAAGCTCTAAGCACCTATTAAGCACCTATGGAAATGATTGTATTACTAGCCAAGCTTCCAGAAGCCTACGCTATCTTTAACCCGATTGTGGATGTACTGCCGATTATTCCCGTATTTTTTCTACTCCTAGCTTTTGTTTGGCAGGCTGCTGTTGGCTTTCGCTAAGCTGAGCTAGAAACTAGTTTTTGATATTCTAGCCAGCCTTGAATTCCTGTGGATTCTAGTTAGTTGATAGCCAGTCTTTAAACCAAAGTTTAGTTGAACTAAAAATGTGAATAATTTACTGGAATATTTTCAGGGCGAGGCAATCGCCCTTTTTTAGGTTAAATTTATAAATCTAGTGCAGATTGACCCTAGGGGAGTTCCACGGAACTGGGCTTAGCGGTGTGGGGCAAGCCCCAGCCCAATTTCTCGCGCAGTAACCGGAAAAATTCAGGCGATCGCAACCGGATAAACTTCGCTTTATATTCAGACTTCTCCAGGTAAACCGTATCATCAGGCAGTACATAACAGCCGCCGTTGCCATCCACCACCAACACCAATTGCTTTTGGTTGACCGGAAAAATTGCCACAGGCTCATGATCAGAAAACACTAACGCCCGCGAAGCCAAGGAATGGGGACAGATTGGCACCAACTGAAACACAGGAATATCCGGGGTAATCACAGGGCCCCCGGCACTCAAGGCATAGGCTGTGGAGCCGGTGGGGGTTGCCACAATGATACCATCCGCGGCAATATCCACCGGAGCATGGGAGCCGACCTTGATTTCAAAGTGGCACATGCTGGTCAGGGGTTCGCGGTGAATTACCATTTCATTTAGGCCTAGGGCCTCCCACATCAGCCACTCCTGGCGATAGACCTGCACTGAGAGCATCGTCCGTTCTTCAACTTCGTAGGCTCCAGCCAATACGTAATCTACAGCAGTGCTCAGGTTGTTTACGTAGGTTTCAGTTAAAAAGCCCAAGTGGCCTGTATTTACGGTCAAAAGCGGAATTCCCTGGGAAGCAATTTGGCGAAATGCCGACAAAACTGTGCCATCACCGCCCAAGACTATACCAAAAGTCATTTCTGGATCGAAGCCCGGCGGCGCTAGTCGGCTGATTGGGCTATGACAGACTGGGCGATCGGGCATGGAGTAGCCGAGGATGCCGCCGCTGCCAGTAGCCACAACCACTTGCCAGCCCATACCCATGAGGTTTTCCTCTAGCTCCTTGGCAATCCGGCTGGCTATGGGTTTAGCGTCGTTGTAGATAATGCCGACCTTTGGCACTTGGCAGAATTTAGTTTTGTTTATTACTTTAAGATAATGCTAAGTAAAACTCAACATGGCTGGTTAAAGACTAGATTAAAGCATCCCAGCCCCAATCAGCCCCAAACCCAGCAGTAGGCCGCTGATAAAATGTAATTTCACGGCAATAAATTTACTGATGCTGATGCGATCGCTCTGTTCATGGTAGGCTTGGACGTACTTGATCAGTTCGATCGCGCTCGGCAGACTCAACCATGTTATCAGGGTAGTAGCTGGTAAAACTCGCCCCAATACCAAGGCAGTTAACAAACCGTATACTCCCAGGCAAGCCCAAATCACTACCCTTGCCCCCCGCAGGGTTCCCATGCGGACAATTGGGGACAGCTTGCCAGCGGCCTGGTCATCTTTCACTTGGTGAAAGTGAGAGCAAAATAAGATGATGCTGGTGGTTATGCCAATGATTGTCGCTGCCCCCAAGCCAGCGATCGACCAACTTTGATTTTGAGCGTACTGAGCAGCTGCACACCCCAAAGGCCCAAAGGTAAAAAAGCAGATAATTTCCCCAAGGCCCAAATACCCCAATCTAAACGGCGGCCCTTGGTAGGCATAACCCAAGAAACAACACACCAAAATCAGTTTAATTACAAGCCAATCCCGCTGCCAATGACAAATTAGGATAATCCCCAAAATTCCTAGGGCTAAAAATAGGTTGCTCAGCCAAAAAATCAGGCTTCTGTTACCGGTTAAGTTAACTAGGGAGTGGGGTTTGTTTACATCAATTCCCGTATCCGAGTCAAATACGTCATTGCTGGAGTTAAGCCAGGCAATAATTGCGATCGCCGCCAACAGAAAAGTGATAAACACAGCCCAATTAATCTGTCGTGATTGGACAAAAGCAGCTGTCGTACCCACCCAAATTGGAATTACTGCTACACTGTACATAGGCGGCTTAATTGCAGCCAGCCAGAGCTTTTTAGACGAATTAGCAGAAGATGACATTTGATAATGTTTGATAATAGTAATTATCAGGATCAATCTTTTTTTGAATCTCAAGCAAAGTATTCAACTTGATTAGAGACTCCCCCTAAAAAAATTTGGAAATTTTCAACAATTCAAGAAACACAAGCTTTAAATCAAATCAATAACAGTATATTTTGATTTTTAGTTTATTTTTACAGCCTTTTTGTGAACTTATTTTATGAACTTATAAACATTGAGTAAAGCATCTACTTCATCCATCGAAGGTATAAATTTTATGGCTGCACGATTCATGCTGGCTGGCTAGCCAACAGCCAGACTGGTTCTGAACTAATTACAGCAAAGTTTGTTAATGGTTGATTCTCGACTGCTCCAGCCTTAAAATTAGCAAGGATTATACAAATTTAATTTAGTTTTCTTTAAAAAAACAATTTCCATGCCAGTTATACCATGTCATGATAACCCGCTTCAAGATGAGCAGCAATTGCAAGAAGTTCTGCACTCCTATCAAGTAAAATCTCGCTCCACAAGCGCCAGTCAAATTGTTAGGATATCTCAGGAAATACCGCCAGTGGATTTGCTTTGTATCCTCAAATCTCACCAGCAGCAGCCCTACTTTTATCTTGAGAGCCGCCAGCAGGCGACCCTAGCCCTGGGGCAGACCCGGTATTTTTGCCCGCGGGGGTTCAGCCAGGCTCAACAGGCGATCGCCCATTGGCAGCGGCAGGGGGCTGCGGGCCCATTTTTCTGTAGCTTTGCTTTTTTTGCTGACAGTCCTAGCTATGTCGTCTTGCCCCGCTGGCAAATCCAGGGCGGGGGCAACCGCTGGCAGTTAATCCTAAATTTAGACCCAGGGGATCTCTCCCAGCCGACTAGTCTCATCCAAGAGGCGGCTCAGCTCCTCAATAGCTCTGCTGAGATCGCCCCATCCCCAGCCCACCAAGTTGGCCAGACTAGTTTCGGCGGCGAGGAGATTTTCCTAGCCGGGGTGGAAGCGGCTCTAGATTTGATCGAGACCCAGCAACTGCACAAGGTGGTTTTGGCTAGATCGATCGCCATTGATTACGATCGCCCCCTCAGTGTCGCCCAGACCCTGGCCAATTTACGCCACCAAAACCCCGACTGCCACATATTTGCCGTCAGTGATGGTCAAGGGAGTAGTTTTGTGGGGGCTAGTCCGGAGCGACTGCTCAGTTGCCACCGGGGCACCCTGTTGGTTGATGCCTTGGCTGGCTCGGCCCCCAGGGGAGCTGGCCTAGCCAGAGATACACTACTGGGCGATCGCCTCCTGGCCAACCCCAAGGAACGTCGCGAACACCAAGCCGTAGTTGATTTTATTCACCAAACCTTAAGCCAATTAACCCTTAAACCCCAATCCCCCAGACTGCCCCGACTCCTCAAGTTAGCCAATATCCAGCACCTGTGGACACCGATTACCGCCTCCCTAGATTGGCCACTGCCGCCCCTAGAGGTGGTAGGCTGCCTCCACCCTACCCCAGCGGTAGCTGGTTGGCCCAAGCAGCCCGCCTACGAAGTGATTCACCGCTATGAACAGTTTGATCGCGGCCCCTACGCCGCCCCCCTTGGTTGGTTAGATGCCAAAGGTAACTGTGAATTTATTGTCGGGATTCGATCGTGCCAGATCCAAGCTAACCGGGCCCGCCTCTACGCCGGGGCGGGCATTGTGGCCGGCTCCAACCCCCAAAAGGAGTTGGCCGAAGTTCAGCTCAAGTTCCAGCCCCTGCTGCGGGCCCTAGCTGAGACTACTTGAATTTACTAGCCCTTGCCCTAGCTGGGTAGGAAATTTTGCCAGAGACTAAACATTCAAGGAGTTCAGTCAACAAACGGTGGCCCAAACCGCTTAGATTTATTCCTAGTTACCCTGGGGAAAGTAATCTCAGGGTGGGTGTTTTCAGACAAATCCCAAGGTTTATTCATCAACAAAATCATGCAAAAAGTACTGATCCTGGGGGCTACGGGGCAAGTAGGACAAGAGTTACTCAAGGTTTTGCCCGATGCGATCGCCCCGGAACGATCACAACTAGACTTTTACCAGCCCGCAGCCTTAGAAAAACTAGTCACCGATAGCCAGGCCACCGTAGTCATCAACGCCGCTGCCTACACTGCCGTTGACAAGGCCGAGTCTGAGCCAGACCTAGCGGCCCTTGCCAATGCGATCGCCCCCCAATACATCGCCAAAGCCTGCCAAAACCTGGGAGCTTACTTAATTCATCTATCCACGGACTACGTATTTGACGGCACCGCCAATACCCCCTATCTAGAAACTGCTCCCACCAACCCCCTCAGCGTTTATGGCCAAACGAAACTGGCCGGAGAGCAGGCAATCCAAGCCCACTGCGCCAACTACCTGATTCTCCGTACCGCCTGGGTCTATGGCAGTCTGGGCAAGACGAATTTTGTTAAAACGATGCTCCGAGTCGGCAAAGAGCGTCGAGAACTCCGGGTAGTTTATGACCAAATCGGCAGCCCCACTTGGGCCGCAGACATTGCCAGAGCGATCGCCCAGTTAATTCCCCAACTAGAGCCGAGCCTGGCCGGAATTTACCACTACACCAATAGTGGTGTGTGCAGTTGGTATGATTTTGCGATCGCCATCTTTCAAGCCGCCCGCGATCTGGGCTGGCCCCTGGCCGTACAACAGGTACAACCCATCCGCACCTACGAATACCCTACCCCAGCCACTCGCCCCGCCTATTCGGTACTCTCTGGAGCTAAACTGCGCCCCCTACTGGCTGACTACCCGCCCCACTGGCAAGCCAGCCTAACTAAAATGCTTTTGGAGTTGCAGTAAACCCTAGTCTTCAAGACTTAAAAGTTTTAATCTTTGACTCTACTTCTCTGTCTAGAGATAAATCTAAAATTAGTAATCAGGTAACTCTACAAAATTAATTGCTTCGGCACTAATTCAGCCCGCATAAAGTGTAGTAATTTTTCCTAGCTAGCATTCGATACTTGATGATCTGGCATTAGCACCGGAGTTTTTAGCCTATGGCTATTTCAAAATTTTCAAAACAATTTTCAAAATATCTTTAAAATCTTGAGGTCACCCGTGAAAATAACTTGGTTTAAGTTTGTAGCTCTTGTGCCGATCGCAGCCATTTTAGTGGGAACAATCCCCTCCCTGGGTTGGCCAGTCCTAGCCCAAGACCGCCAGTCTGCCGCCGGCCTCTACGATGAGGGGCTGCGCTTAGCAGGGGAGCGTACTGAAGTGGGCTACCGGAGAGCTTTAGAAAGATTTCAGCAGGCCTTGGCCCTATTTCAACAGCAGGGCGACCGACTCCGGGAGGCTGATACGCTGAGTAGCTTGGGCTTTGTCTACACTGCTCTTGGGCAAAATCCCCAAGCCATAACCACTTTGCAGCAAGCTTTAGCAATCCATCGTCAGTTGGGCAGCCGTGCTGGTGAAGCTAGGACTCTGATTAATTTGGGCGCGGCCCACAATCGCCTTGGTCAATCTGCCCAGGCCCTCTTGGCTTACCAGCAGGCTAGGGATGCGGCCCAGGCCACTGGCGATCGCTCGCTCATGGCCACTGCCCTCAACAATTTGGGAATTACCTACCACAAACACAGGGCAGCCCCAACAATCGCTGGAGCATTACCAGCGCTCCCTAGCTCTGCTCCAGGAGCTGGGCGACCGCCGCCGGGAAGCCACCACCACAGCCAACATTGCCGCTGTCTATGAAAGCACCGGGCAACTGCAAGAGGCCCTCAGATATAATCAACAAGCTCAATCCCTGTACCAACAACTAGGCGATCGCTCCGGCCAGGCGACCATACTCAACAACTTGGGTGTAATCTACAACAACCTAGGCCTCTATCAACAATCCCTAGAACAGTACCAAAAGTCTTTAGAGCTGCTCAACCAGCTTGGCGACAGAGCCAGACAAGCCTCCACCCTGGCCAACATTGGCGGAGCCTACGAAGACCTCAACCAACTAGAACTCAGCCTCGATTATTACCAGCGGGCTTTGCTGATCCTCAGGGAATTGGGCGATCGCCGGGGAGAAGCCATTACCCTGAGCAACCTCGGCTCCGTATACACCCGGCTCAATCGACTCCAGCAAGCCCTAGAAAGCTACCAACAATCCCTGCCAATCCAGCGGGAAGTGGGCAACCAGCGCGGCGAAGGGATTTCCTTAGCTAATATTGGCCTGGCTTACTTAAACCTTAACCAACTCCGATTGGCCCTAGAGACACTCCAGCAGGCTTTAGCCTTAACCAAGGCTACGGGCGATCGCCCCAACCAAGCTTACACTCTCTACAATCTGGCTATGGTTCAAAAACAATTGGGAGACTTGACTACGGCCTTACAAAATATCCAAGCTGCGATCGCGATCGTAGAAGACATCCGCGGGCAATTGCTCGATCCAGAATTTCGCACCTCCTACTTTGTTACCGTACAAAATTATTATAAATTACAAGTAGAAATTTTGATGCAAATGCATCAAAGAAACCCCGACCAAGGCTACGCTGCCCAAGCTTTTAACGTCACAGAAAGAGCCAAAGCCAGAACCTTGCTCGAACTCCTCAGCGAAGCCAGGGCCGACATCCGCAGCGGCATCGACCCCCAACTCCTCGAATTAGAGCGCAATATCCAGCAGCAAATCACCCAGCTAGACCAACGCCGACTCGATAACCCAGCAGAACCCAATTCCCAGAGGGAAGCACTCCAAATCAGATACCGCAACCTCCAGGAACAAATTCGCACCGCTAGCCCCCGTTATGCGGCCCTCCAGTACCCCCAGCCCCTTACCCTAGAACAGATTCAGCAGCAACTCCTCGACGAGGACACCCTGATCCTTTCCTACTTCCTTGGCGATCGGCAGAGCTATCTGTGGCTGATTGGTAAAAATGGCTCCACTGCCTACGTTCTGCCAAACCAAGGCCGCATTTCTGCCCTGGTCAACCAGAGGGCTTTGCCAGCCCTGACTAATCCTAGGGCCAGCCGCAGCAGTGTAATTGAGGACATTACTCCCCTGGCTAATCAGCTCCTGGGCCCTGTGGCAGACCAGCTCGGCAATAAACGCCTAGTCGTTATTGGGGATGGGGCATTGCTGTATCTACCCTTTGGGGCTTTGCCAGACCCCAGGGTCAATGGCTACCAGCCCCTACTGGTGAACAACGAAGTGGTGTTTTTGCCCTCGGCCTCGACTTTGAAAATTCTCCGCGATGAGGCGCGCGATCGCCCCAGGGCCCCCAAGGAGATCGCCGTTTTAGCCGACCCAGTATTCTCCCCCAACGACGAGCGCGTCAGGGGAACCACCCGCAATGGAGAATCGACAGGGCCACCAATTCGCCCGGTCGCCCAACGGCTGGGAAGGGCCGCCCTCAATGGAGAGTGGGAAAGATTGCCTGGGACTCGCCGGGAAGCAGAAAATATTCTCAAGCTTTTTGAGTCAGGGCAAAGCCTAGCCCTATTAGATTTTCAAGCCAGCCGGGAGAACATTTCTAGCAATCAAATGTCCCAGTATCGATTCATTCACTGGGCGACCCACGGGTTTGTGAACACGCGATCGCCCGAACTTTCTGGATTGGTACTTTCCCTGGTTGATCAAAATCAACGGCAGAGAGATGGTTACCTGCTCTTGGGGGATATTTTCAACCTGAGTTTTAATGCCGATCTAGTAGTCTTGAGTGCCTGCCAGACTGGCTTAGGTGAGGTCGTCCAGGGGGAAGGCCTGGTCGGTTTGACTAGGGGGCTGATGTATGCCGGTACATCACGGGTAATCACCAGCCTCTGGGAGGTGGATGACGATGCTACGGCCAACCTGATGAGCCGACTTTATGAAAAGATGCTCCAACAGAACCTGCCTCCGGCCGCGGCCTTAAGGGCTGCTCAGTTGGAGGTTTTGCAGCAGCGATTGTGGGTCGCCCCCTACTACTGGGCCGCTTTTACCCTCCAGGGAGAGTGGCAGTAGTTTTTGCAGATGCAGAAAATTAATGAGTCTAACAAGGCCTTTAAATTTCTAATTTTCAAGTTCTAAATTTAGTTAAGACCAAGCTAACTAGTAAGCCACCGGAGGTCGAGGTATGTACTCAAAATGGCCAGTTATATTTTTAGCAATTTGTTTGACTAGCATGGTTGGGTTGCGGGCCTCTGGCCAAGACCAGCAGCAGACCTTGCGACAAAATTTACAGCGCTATCAACAGGAGCTGACCGCAGAAAATCTTGATCAAAGGCAAGCAATTACTCTACTTAACAATATTGGTTTGACCTACACAGGGTTAGGGCAACCCCAATTGGCCCTGGAGTCGTACCAACGGGCCTTGGCGATCGCTCAAGCCCTGGGGGTCAAACCCATTGAAGCCAATGTCCTCAACAACCTAGGGGCAGCCTACGTCGCCCTCCAGCAAAGTCAACAGGCCCTGGCTGTCTACCAACAGGTGTTGGCAATTTTACAAGAGTCGGGCAATGCCAATAACCAGAATGTGGGAGTCACCCTGAAAAATATTGGTGACATTTATAAGGCTCTAGGGCAGACCCAGAACGCCTTGAGGGCCTACGAGCAGGCCCTGGCCCTTGCTAGAACCTTACCGGAGCGCAGTGGGGAAGCGATTTTGCTCCTTGCCTTGGCTGACCTCTACGGAGACCTGGAACAGGCACAGTTAGCGATCGCCTCCTACCAGCAGGCGATCAACCTATTTCGTGAGCTGGGCGATCGCCACCGAGAAGCCCTGGCCCTCAACAACCTGGGGTTTACCTACGCCCAGACCGGGCAACTGCGCCAAGCGGTGGAGGTGTATGAACCAGCTTTACGTATCCGCCGGAGCCTGGGTGATCGCGCCGGGGAAGCCGTGACTCTAAATAACCTCGGCTTTGCCTACAGCGGTCTGGGGCAACTGCAACAGGCTTTAAACTTCTACCAACAGGCCCTGCCGATCGTCCAGGCCAGGGGCAATCAATCGGTAGTCGCCATTACCTTGACTAATCTGGGAAATATCTACAACCTGCTTGGCCAGTTCCAGCAGGCCCTCAATTATCATCAACAAGCCCTAGGGATCTTTAGAACCCAAGGCGATCGCAAGGCCGAAGCCATTACCCTAAACAACATCGGCGGGGTCTACCAAGTTGGTCTCAAGCAGCCCCTCCAAGCCCTGGATTATTATCAGCAGTCTTTATCAATCCGCCAAACCGTGGGCGATCGCCGCGAAGAAGCCGTGATCTTGAATAACATTGGCGGTATTTACACCGACATCGGGGAACCCCAGCGGGCTAGAGAGTACTACCAACAGGCCCTGGCCCTGCACCGGGCCGTCGGCAATCGGGCCGGGGAGGCCACCAGCCTGAGCAATTTAGCCGCCCTAGCCAGCCAAGCAGGTCAGTATGAGCAAGCCATTACCCAACAGCAGCAGGCCCTGGCAATTATTCGCGATATTGGCAGCCGCAACCTAGAGGCTTCTTTGTTGGGGAATTTAGCGGTTACCCAGGTTCAGTTGCAAGACCTGCCCTCAGCTCTGCAAACTATCCAAGCGGCGATCGCTTTGATCGAAGAAATCCGGGGACAGTTAATTATTCCGAGCGATCGCACGGCCTATTTTGCCACCGTCGAAGATTACTACAAGTTACAGATAGGCATCCTGATGCGCTTGCACCAGCAGCAGCCCAACCAAGGCTACGATGTCCAAGCTTTTAATGTCAGTGAAAGGGCCACTGCCAGAACCTTAATCGAACTGCTCGCCGAAGCCAAGGCCGACATCCGCAATGGCATTGACCCCCAACTTTACCAAGAGGAACAATCCCTGATCCGCCGCCTAGCCGAGTTGGATCAACGCCGCATCGAACAGGCCGACAACCCAGCTCAAGTTGCCACCATCACCGCTGAGCGCGCCCGCCTGCAAGACCGCTATCGTGCTCTCCAAAACCAGATCCGGGTCAACAACCCCAAATACGCCGCCCTCAAGTACCCCCAGCCCCTTACCCTGGCTGAAATTCAACAGAATTTGCTAGACCCGGATACGATCGCCCTAGTCTATACCCTCGGCGAGAACCAAAGTTATCTGTGGTCGATTAGCCACAATAGTTTCAGTAGCCACCTGCTGCCCGGTCAAAAGGCGATCGAAGCCCTAGTAAACGGAAAAGTCCGCCCCCAAATGACGGATCCGCGCACTAGTCGCAACAGTTTCCTCCTCGATACTGCCCCCCTGGCCCGAATCCTGCTCCAGCCAGTCATCAACCAAATTGGCAACAAACGCCTAGTGATTATCGCCGATGGAGCCTTGGCATACATACCCTTTGGGGCCCTGCCAGACCCCAGAGCTGAACAATATCAGCCCCTCTTGGCCAACCATGAGGTCACCTTTTTACCATCGCTGTCTACCCTGCAAGCCCTCCGCCAGGAAATGGCCAGCCGCGAAACTGCTCCCCAGACCTTAGCGGTACTGGCTGATCCGGTGTTTTCTGGGGACGACCCACGGGTAGGCCGCCCATCCCCAGTACTTGGTCTAGAGCAGTGGAGTCGCTTGCCTGGTACCCGCCAAGAAGCCGAAGCGATCGCTAAATTGGTGCCAGAATCTAGCCGCCTAGTCTGGTTCGACTTCCAAGCCAACCGGGACAATGCCCTGAGCGATCGCCTCAGGCAATACCGCTTCATTCACTGGGCCACCCATGGCCTTGTCAATACCCAAAAACCAGAACTCTCCGGCATTATTATGTCCCTGGTCGACCCCAACGGGCAAAGCCAGAATGGTTACCTACTACTCAACGACATTTTTAATCTCAACTGGCAGGCAGAACTGGTCGTCCTCAGCGCCTGCCAAACTGGCTTGGGGGAAATTGTCCGGGGCGAAGGCCTAATTGGTTTCACCAGAGGCCTGATGTATGCCGGAACCCCACGGGTGGTTACTAGCCTCTGGGATGTGGATGACACGGCCACAGCCACCCTGATGACCAAGTTTTATACCAAAATGCTCCAGCAAAACCTGCGCCCGGCCGCAGCTCTGCGGGCAGCCCAGCTAGAGATGCTCGCCACCCGCCGCTGGTTGCCTCCCTATTTTTGGGCCGCCTTTACCCTCCAGGGAGATTGGCGGTAGGGCTAGGAGATGTGAAATCTTTGCAATTACGGCACTTTTTGATGAGGTGGCGGTCATCGCCTCATCAACAATCATTGCCCAGCAGGGGCTTCAAAAATTAGAGAGGTCTTTCATTGACCTGGGGATGCTATATTTTCTGGCTGTCTCCCATCTACGCAGAAAGTGCTGTCTCTACAACAGGGGTCGGGATTACCTGAATCAACTGGGCTAGGGGAATCTTGCTTTATACTTGCCAACGTGTAGAATACTTTGTTGATCAATTTGCAGTAGCTACGAATTAGGAAAATATCATGGGCCGTAAGTGGAACAACATCAAGGAAAAGAAAGCCTCAAGGGATGCCAGCACCAGTCGTATATACGCAAAGTTTGGCATTGAGATCTATGTGGCCGCCCGACGGGGCGAGCCAGACCCAGATGCTAATCAGTCCTTGCGGTTTGTCCTAGAGCGGGCTAAAACTTACAACGTGCCCAAGGCAATCATTGACCGGGCGATCGAAAAAGCCAAGGGCAACTCAGACGAAGCCTACTCAGAGTTGCGCTACGAGGGCTTTGGCCCCAGCGGCTCCATGCTAATTATTGACACCCTGACAAATAATGTGAATCGTACCGCCGCTGATGTCCGGGCGGCTTTTAATAAAAATGGCGGCAACATGGGGGTGAGTGGTTCCGTAACCCATGGCTTTGAGAAGGTGGCGGTGATTGGGGTTGAGGGTAGAACTGTTGATGAAATTTTAGAACTACTTTTGGAGTCTGATCTTGATGTGCGGGATGTCCTCCAGGAGGAAGCTGGGACGATCGTCTATGCTGCCCCTGAACAGTTTCACGAAGTTCAAAAAGTCCTCCAAACCAGTGGTATTAAGGATTTCACCGTGGCTGAAATTACTATGTTGGCTCAAAGTGAAATCACCCTCACAGGCGATGATCGAAAGCAGTTTGAAAAGCTGATCGATGCCCTAGAAAGCTTAGATGATGTGCAGCAGGTCTACCACAACGTGGATCTGGGCGACTAGGATTTAGTAGCTACTGCGGCTTGCCAAACTACTAACAGGTTATTGGCTGGCATTGGGAAGACATCGTGGAGCAGCAGGTTGTGCTCCTGAGCAGCGGCGACAACTGCTTCTAGGTCACGGACTCCCCAATCCGGGTTTTGCGATCGCAAGCTAGCGTCAAACTCCGCATTACTGGGGGCCGTATGCTGACCATGACGCTTAAAAGGTCCGTATAGGCAGAGGATACCTCCCTTAGGCAAAACCCGGCTGGCCCCGGCCATCAGTCCCAGGCAAGCTGACCACGGCGAGATATGGATCATATTGATGTTGACGATCGCCTGGATTCTTTGGCCTAGAAATTGGCGTTCCCAATCCGGCTCAGTGACATCCACCAGCACAGGCTCAGCTAAATTCTCGGCCGGCTCTTGGCGCTGCCAGGCCCTGATACTAGCGATCGCCGCGGGGTTGGCATCTGAAGGAATCCACTGGCGGGGCCAGAGTTGTGGAGCAAAAAATACCGCATGTTCCCCAGTGCCGCTGGCAATCTCTAAAATGGTTCCCTCCGGGGGTAAAACCCGGAGGAGAATCTCCAAAATAACCAGGCGATTGCGGAGGGTAGCGGGAGCAAATTGACGATCATCACTCATGGCTTTGGTTGGTTTGACAAAAATTACACCAGACTAATTCTGGAACACGGGCGATCGCACCAAGAACCACTTCCCAGTAACCTGCTCCATACCGGCCCGGTTTTTTGTATCTTAAGATACAAAAGGCAATTAACCCTATACCTACGATTAGTCAAGGATAAAAGCTAAAGTACCCAAAGCAATAATTGATGGGACTGCTCAGTCCATTCCCCTAACTGGAAACCCCATATATTAACGATCCTAATTAAGGAGATTTGCATGTTTCAAACGCCCCAGGAATTTTTGAATTATGTCACCACCAACAAGATCAAAATGATTGATCTTAAGTTTGTGGACATGATCGGCACATGGCAGCACCTGACAGTCCATCACGAGCAAATCAATGAATCAAGCTTCAGTGAGGGCGTACCCTTCGATGGCTCTAGCATCAGGGGTTGGAAAGCAATCAACGAGTCTGACATGGCCATGGTGCTAGATGCCACCACCGCCTGGATCGACCCCTTCATGGCTGAACCCACCATGAGTGTGATTTGCAGTATCAGGGAGCCTAGAACTGGCCAGCCGTACGATCGCTGCCCCAGGGTAATTGCCCAGCGCGCCATCGACTACCTAATTTCCACAGGGATTGGCGACACCGCTTTCTTTGGCCCAGAGGCTGAATTTTTTGTCTTTGACAACGTCCGCTTTGACCAAAGCTACAACGAAGGCTACTACTACGTAGATTCCCTAGAAGGGCGATGGAACTCTGGCAGTGACAAGGGTACCAACCTCGGCTACAAACCCCGCTACAAGGAAGGCTACTTTCCCGTCTCCCCCACCGATACCCTCCAAGACATCCGCACCGAGATGCTCTTGACCATGGCCGATTGCGGCTTACCGATTGAAAAGCATCACCATGAAGTAGCTACCGGCGGCCAATGCGAATTGGGCTTCCGCTTTGCCACGCTGATTAAAGCCGCTGACTATATGATGACCTACAAATACGTCATCAAAAATGTAGCTAAAAAGCACGGTAAAACCGTCACCTTTATGCCCAAGCCAATCTTCAATGACAATGGCTCTGGGATGCACACTCACCAGTCAATCTGGAAAGATGGCCAACCCTTGTTTTATGGTGACAAGTACGCCAATTTGAGCGAAACCGCTATGTACTACATCGGTGGCATCCTGAAGCACGCCCCGGCTCTACTGGCTTTCACTAACCCCACCATCAATTCCTACAAGCGGCTAGTGCCCGGCTTTGAAGCCCCTGTCAACCTGGCCTATTCCTCTGGTAACCGCTCTGCTTCGGTGCGGATTCCCGTGACTGGCACTAATCCCAAGGCTAAGCGCTTGGAGTTCCGTTGCCCTGATGCTACTTCCAATCCCTACTTGGCTTTCTCGGCTATGCTCTGTGCTGGCATTGATGGCATTAAGAATAAAATCGATCCGGGCCAACCTCTCGATCGCGACATCTACGACATGTCCCCAGATGAATTGAGCACAATTCCTTCAACCCCAGCTTCCCTCGAAGATGCCCTAACAAACCTCGGACAGGATCATGAGTTCCTGACTGGAGCTGGTGTGTTTTCCACTGATTTTATCCAAAATTGGATTGCCTACAAATTCAGCAACGAAATTAACCCAATGCGTCTGCGCCCCCATCCCTACGAGTTTGCCCTCTACTACGATGCCTAGGAAGGTTAGATAAGTTAGACCCCCTCCCGGTCTGGGAGGGGAATTTTTATGGTCAGAGTTGGGGCTGATTAACCAAAGTTTTAACTTGGGCAATCATCACATACAGCACTTTTTGATGGGGCGGTGGTTGCTGCTTCGTCAAGAAGCATTACCTAGCAAAGATTGCAAAGATAGAGATGCCCTTCATTGACATGAAAAGTGCCACACTTGAACTACTGGCTTGAGCCAGGGGAACAGCCAAAGAGATAACTTTCTTGAAGTTTCAGGTAAGCAGCCTCTAATAATCAACTAGCTGTACTGCTCTTCAGTTTCCTCTAGATTAAAAAGCATCCTAAGGGTCTGCATGGCGCGGCGACGGGCTTCTATGTCTTGCTGAGACCGCAGTTGCACCATTGGATCGTGGAGGATTTTATTCACAATCCCCTTGGTCAGGGCTTCAATGATGTCTTGGTGTTTCTCAGCAAATTCTGTGCCAAGGCGGGATAGGGCTTTTTCTAGTTCTTGGCTACGGATGGTTTCGACTTTGTTGCGTAATGAGCTGATGGTGCTTATGGTTTCGAGCGATCGCCACCATATTTCAAAGTCTTCTACCTCTTCATCGAGCAAGACTTCCGCTTCCTGGGCCATTTTGCGGCGGGCTTCTTGATTTTGGGCGACTACAGATTTCAGATCGTCTACATTAAAAACCTTTACCATAGACAACTCGTTGACATCCGCTGCCACATTGCGGGGCACAGAAATATCAAACAACATCAGGTTCTTGTCTGCCGGGAGGGTAGCACCAAGATTAGCTTTAGCAATCAGGGGTTCTGTGGAAGCCGTGCAGGTGAATACCATTTCCACTTGGGCGATCGCCTCCAGCATCTGATCAATACCCACCACCTGGAATCGTCCATCGGGGAATTGGACTGCCAAGTCTTGGGCCTTATCCACAGAGCGATTGACGATCGTAATCAATCCCGTCCCCTTAGCCAGAAGATGCTGCACCAACAGCCGGGCCATCTTACCCGCCCCGATGATCGCCACTGGTCTATTAGCTAAATTCGCCACCTTCATTTGGGCCAATTCCACAGCGGCCGAGCTAATTGACACAGCCCCAGTACCAATACTAGTTTCTGTACGGATGCGCTTACCAGCTGAAATGGCTTGCTTGAACAGGCGGTTCAAAATATTGCCCACAGCTTCGTACTGCTGAGCCAGTTTATGGGCATGTTTCACTTGGGCAAGAATTTGTCCTTCGCCTAAAACCAAGCTGTCTAGCCCAGCGGCCACCCGCATCAGGTGCATCACCGCATCTTCATGGAGCAAAATAAACAGGTGGGGGCGCAATTCGGTCACGGGTTGATGGCTGTAATCCCCCAAAAATTGAACCAACTCCCGGATTCCCTGTTCAGTTTCCCTGGCTACCACATAAATTTCTAGACGGTTACAGGTGCTCAAAACCGCAGCCTCCTCAATGTGCGGTAGGCTCCGTAGTTGCTGCATTGCCCCCTCAATCCGAGTTTCCGGTATACTCAGTTTTTCTCGAATTTCCACTGGAGCAGTTTTGTGGCTTAACCCGACTACTAGGATGTTCATTTTTTATTTATTATTGTTAATTATCAGGGCTACTTTTACACTGAAATCATGACAAAGGAATTTTCAGGTGTTTGTTGGGGACATAGATGAATTGCCCCAAGCAATCAAAATTTAGTGGCGAGTTGGTAATTTTATAGATTTTTGTTGATAACAACCAGATGATTGACTAGTTAGCTTTTTAGGGGCGGTTACCAATCAAAACATCTGGCTAGAGATTGGATTCAGATATTACCTAAGCTGAATGTTTTTAGGTTGCTCAAATAGGTGGATTGTATCCACAAATCTGACTGTTTTTGATTGGGTAGAAATAACAAGTGAGTGGGTTCTTGCACCACCATGGAAGAAACGCACACCCTCCATCAACGTACCCGGCGTAATCCCACAGGCCGCGAATAAAATCGTTTCACCAGAGGCCAGTTCTTCACAGTTGTAAACGCGGTCTGGGTCGTCAATGCCCATTTCTTTCAGGCGGGCGATGTTGCTCTCTTTGCTTTCGCCAATCAAGCCAGTCTTGACAATTTCCGGGTCATAGATCAATTGCCCTTGGAAGTGCCCGCCTAAACAGCGCATGGCTGCCGCGGAAATCACCCCCTCAGGAGCTGCCCCAATCCCCATCAACGCATGGATATTGGTACCAGAAAAGGCACAGGAAATTGCCGCAGATACATCCCCATCACTAATTAGTCTAACCCTAGCTCCGGCGTTGCGGATTTCTTGAATTAAATCCTTATGGCGGGGGCGATCCATCACCACAACAACGAGTTCTTCGATCTTCCGATCCAAGCACTCTGACAGGATCTTGAGATTTTGGGTAGCTGTTTTGTTGATATCCACATGGCCCTTGGCTGCCGGGGGAGCCGCCAACTTCTTCATGTAAAAATCAGGGGCCGCAAATAGCCCGCCCTTTTCAGAAATTGCCAAAACCGCCATGGAGCCGTTCTGACCGTAGGCGACTAGATTAGTGCCTTCACAGGGGTCAACAGCAATGTCAATTTCGATCAGTTCTTCGGGGTTACAGTAGTTTTTGGCATCATCTTGGGTGCAGATGCCCACTTCTTCACCAATGTAGAGCATCGGAGCCTCATCACGTTCCCCTTCACCAATCACAATTCTTCCACGCATGTAGATTTTGTTTAATCTAGCCCGCATGGCTTCCACAGCTACTTGGTCGGCCAGGTTTTTTTCCCCTTTGCCCATGTATTTAGATGAAGCGATCGCGGCCTGTTCAACCACTTCAATAATTTCTAATCCTAGTGTGTTTTCCACGGGAAACCCCCTCTAACTTAAAACTAGTCACTTCCACTATTGCAGTCTATCAGAGGCTGGGAATCCTGAGGGGAGGGTAAACACTTTGGTTATATTAAGTTTTGCAATCTCCAGCAGCCCCCAATTGCACTCCCCCTTGGCGCAAGACTTTCCACCCCTGACCATCCCATTTGACAACAGTCGAGGGCAGACCAGAACCATAGGAAAGAAATTCATCTAAAACCAATGCCTGGGGGAATTGGTCAGCAATTTGGTCGGGGGTAGAAAGGGGTTCAGCTCCCGATTTGTTGGCGCTGGTGGTAGCCATTGGCCCAGTGGCGGCCAAAATTTGCCGGGCAATATCTAAATTAGGAACCCGGAGGCCAATTGTCGAAGGGTCAACGGGGTTAACCTGCCGGGGTAGGCGATCGCTTGCCGGTAAAACCAAGGTTAACGCCCCAGGCCAATATTTAGCAGCCACCTCCTGCCACAGGGCCAGCTCCTTGTGATTACCCTGGATATAGGGCAAAAGATCATTTAGCTCCGCCCCCATCAAAATTAAGGGTTTAGTGAGGCTACGCCCCTTGGCTTGAAAAATCAACTCTGCATATTCAGGCAATGCAGCCAAGGCGGGTACCGTATCTGTGGGAAAGCTCACTAGCCGGCCGGTCTTCGCCCCCTCAATCAGTCCGCTAACACTCGCATACATAACCACTAGTCCTCATCTAGAGAGAGTGTAATTCATAAAGGTTGCCCCTAGGTGCCATACGCCTCGCATACATAACCACTAGTCCTCATCTAGAGAGAGTCCGGCCTTGATTTTACCCCGGCCAAAGTAGCGGCCAAATTGCAGCTCGTACACCTCGTCTTCATCTTGGGTTTCTAGATGTAAATTGGAGCGGGCATAGCCGACACACAGGAGTGCGTAGCCCTCTGCCTGTAGAGATATCGATAACCCCATGGCCTCCGGTTGGTGAACTTCCCCGGCGATTACCCGCACTGCACAGGTAGTGCAGGCTCCATTGCGACAGGCGTAGGGTAGTTTTAGTCCTAGGGCCTCAGCACTTTGGAGGATATAGCGGTCATCCGGTACCAAAAGTGTATGGGTCTGGCCGGTTTGGCGATCACAGATAGTAACTTGATAATCCATAGAAATCTAAAAGCCGGCCCAATGATTGACAAAATCCGGATGACTAGTGCTAGGCTAGTATAGCTCAATTCACTAACATGGAGAGGTGGCCGAGTGGTTGAAGGCGCAGCACTGGAAATGCTGTTTGGGGGTGACTTCAACGAGGGTTCGAATCCCTCCCTCTCCGTTCCGGACAGTCTAGGTCAACAGTCCTAAAACAGGTCGGTCTAAGTTAATTGGCCGACTGAATTTACCGATAACTCCAGTCTAGCGGCCCTTGAGGGCCCGACCAAAGTTTTGACGGTAGGAATTATTTAGCAGCAACACCGGCCACAGTGAAGACAGGAATAGCTTATTCACAAGGCTGGGAGAGAAGTTAGTTTGGGAGAAGCCGCGCCACAGGGCCCAGACTCCCCAACCATAGACACCTACTAGCACTAAACCCAAAAGATAATACATAGATTACTTCCTCAAAAAACTTGCTTTAACCCAGATTGATTTGCTTAATTAGTTTGGCCTAAACATGCAACTATGGAAGTTCCAGACTTAGTATAGAATTGGCCGCGGCTATATCTAATACTAGCAATTCCCCCCTAGGGATCAAGGGCCACAACCGCAAACCAGCTAACGGCGAACCATTAGCCAATTAGCCAAAAACGTTAGGGCAAATAGGAGGATGTATGCGAGCAGTACTGATGGCTGGGGGATCAGGGACAAGATTGCGACCTTTGACCTGCGACTTGCCTAAGCCGATGGCACCAATTTTAAATCGGCCGATCGCAGAGCACATCATCAACCTCCTAAAACGGCACCAAATTACTGAAATTATTGCGACCCTGCACTACTTACCCGACCTAATGCGCGATTATTTCCAAGACGGCAGTGATTTTGGGGTCCGCATGACCTATGCCGTAGAGGAGGACAAACCCCTGGGAACGGCCGGCTGTGTTAAAAATATCGCTGAACTACTTAATAGTACTTTTTTGGTGATCAGCGGCGATAGTATTACGGATTTTAATCTGAGTGAGGCGATCGCTTTCCACAAGGCCAAGCATTCCCAAGCCACGATTATCCTCACCCAAGTCCCCAACCCCCTTGAGTTTGGCGTAGTCATCACCAATGACCAGGGAAGAATTATCCGTTTTTTAGAAAAGCCTTCTCCGGGCGAGATCTTTTCAGACACTGTCAACACTGGCATATACATTCTTGAACCGGGGGTATTAGATTACCTGGAGTTCGGCGTTGAGGCAGATTTTTCTAAGGATCTCTTTCCCCTTTTGCTAGAAAAAGGCGAACCAATCTACGGTTACGTCGCCCAAGGCTACTGGTGTGATGTGGGCAACCTCGACACCTACCGAGAGAGCCAGTATGATGCTCTCCAGCAGAAGGTCAAGCTGGAGTTTCCCTACATTCAATGGCAAGATCATATTTGGATTGGGGAAAATACCCACATCGATCCGACAGCAATTCTAGAGCCGCCCTGCCTGATTGGCAATAATTGCCGGATTATGGCTAGGGTCAGGGTCGAGGCTGGTACAGTTATTGGCGATAACGTCACTATTGGCAATGATGCGGATTTGAAGCGCCCAATTATTTGCAATGGGGCGATTATTGGTGAGGAAGCCAGCTTGAGTGCCTGTGTAATTTCCAGGGGGGCTAGGATTGATCGCCGGGCCCACGTCCTGGAAGGGGCTGTAGTTGGTTCTCTGTCAATGGTGGGAGAAGAAGCCCACATCAATCCCAATATCCGCATCTGGCCCAGTAAAAACATTGAACCTGGGGCCACTGTCCACAGTAATTTGATCTGGGGACACACGGCTCACCGCAACCTGTTTGGGCAACGGGGGGTACAGGGTCTGGCCAATATTGAAATTACGCCGACGTTTGCAGTCAAGTTGGGCGAGGCCTATGGCTCCACTCTCAAACCAGCTTCCACGGTGATTGTTTCGCGTGACCAGCGGAGTATTTCTCGGATGGTGTCGCGATCGCTAATTGCTGGGTTAATGTCTGTGGGCATCAATGTCCAAAACCTAGAAGCCACAGCTATTCCCTTGTCTAGAACCGTAGTACCCAAATTTGGGGTAGCCGGAGGTATCCACGTACGGGCCCACCCCGACCACCCGGACTACATTTTGATTGAGCTGTTCGACTCCCAAGGCATCAACATCTCAAAAAGCCAAGAAAAGAAAATTGAAGGGGCCTACTTCAAAGAGGAACTGCGCCGGGCCCAGGTCTCGGAGATCGGGGAAGTCACCTACCCCAGTTCGGTCATTGATATCTACAGCAAGAGTTTCCAAAAGCACCTCAACACCGAAGCCATCCGCCACAGTGGCTCTAAGGTGGTAATTGATTACGGTTACGGGGTTTCTGGAGCAATTTTGCCGCTCCTGCTAGGCAAGTTTGGCTGTGATGCCGTAGTCCTCAACGCCAGCCTCAACCAAGTCGGCCTCTCCCCGGAGGAAAAGGAAGAGTTATTGATCCAGCTAGGGCAAGTGGTCAAGGCCCTCAGGGCAAATTTTGGAGTGCAGGTGTCGGCCAATGGGGAGCAGTTAATCCTCGTGGATGAATCGGGCTGCTCGGTGCGGGGGGAGATGCTGACAAGCTTGATGGTCAGTGTGATGCTGACGGCTAACCCTAGGGGTTCGGTAGTGGTGCCAGTGCAGACCTCTTCAGCGGTGGAGAAAATTGCGGCTCGCCACCATGGCAAGGTGATTCGGACTAAGGCCAGCCCCTCGGCATTGATGGAAGCTTCCCAAAATTATCCCAATGTGGTGCTGGGGGGCAGTGGGGCCATGGGGTTTATTTTTCCACAACTGCACCCGGGGTTTGATGCGATGTTTTGCATTGCCAAGTTGATTGAGATGTTGATGGTGCAGGAGCGATCGCTAGCCCAAATTCGCCGGGAGTTACCGCCAATTGCCCATCGATATCAGACTGTGCGCTGCCCTTGGAATGTAAAAGGTACTCTTATGCGCCATCTCATCGAAGCCCATGCCTCTCAAGATCTTGAGTTGGTGGATGGAGTTAAGGTTTATTTTCCAACCGCAGATGACCGGGAAAGGGATAATTGGGTACTAATCCTACCGGATGCTGGAGAACCGCGGGTACACATTTATGCTAATGGTACAGATGATGATTGGGTAAAGACTACCCTAGAGCATTACACCAAATATGTTAGTGATTTTGTGCTCCGGGAAACTCGCTAAGTTAAATAAATAGTACAATTATACTAATCAACTACGGGGGAACTAGACCATGAATAGCTGTATTTTGCTGGCTCAGATTATCAAGGAGCCAGAGCTGCGCTACACGGCCGAGAGCCAAGCTGCCACGGTGCAAATGTTGATCCAATTTTCCCCGCTGCGATCGGAAGACCCCCCAAGCACAATGCGGGCTGTGGGTTGGGGAGACTTAGCCAATGAAATCAAAGAGCGCTACCACGAAGGGGAGATGATCCTAATCCATGGACGGATTCAGATTAATACGATCGAGCGTCCAGAGGGTTTCAAGGAAAAACGCCCAGAAATTCTCATCTCCAAAATTTATCCCCTAGGAACTGACTTGCTGATCGATAGCCACGCCCAGGCTGTAGCCCCCAAACCCAATAACGTTATTCCCATGAAACCGATATCCCCGCCAGAAGAAGACTTTGACGATATTCCCTTTTAGAGTATGCCTGAATGCCATGGTCAAGTCGAACTGACTTACACAAGATGCCAGCACAGGACAGAACTAACTCACCAGTACAGTTGCGCTCCCCTGCTAGTCCAAAGACCCTTTTATCCAGACCCACCGGTCTGCCAGACTGTAATTTTACACACGGCCGGCGGCATGGTCGGGGGCGATCGCCTCAGCCAGCAAGTAACCCTGGGCCCAGCAGCCCAGGCCCTGGTTACCACAGCCACAGCTGCTAGAGTTTATCGCACTGCCGGGTTGCCCTGTAGTCAAAAAACCCAAATTACCCTGGCCCCCCAAGCCCAGTTGGCGTGGCTGCCCCAGGAGACAATTATTTTTAACCAGGCAATTTATCAGCAGCACACCCAAATTGAAATTGCTGCCACAGCAAGCCTAGTTTTTTGGGAAATCACCAGGCTTGGGCGCTCAGCCCGGGGCGAGAAATTTCAACAGGGCCGGTGGCGATCGGCAACCGAAGTATACCAAGCGGGGCAGCCCGTGTGGATCGATCGCCAGCAAGTCATCTCCCCCTCTGAGATCTTGACCAGCCCCCACGGACTAGCCAATCAACCCGTCATCGGCACCCTCTGCTATTTGGGGCAGAGCCTCAGCCCAGAGCATCTGCAATACCTTGCCCAAGCCAAGCCAGCGGATGCAATTGCAGGCATGACTAATCTACCAATCGGCCTACTCTGCCGCTACCGGGGCAATTCCACTAGCCAGGCCAAGCAGTGGTTTAGCCAAATTTGGCAGGGCATCAACCAAATCCAACAAACCCCGACTCAATCAATTCCCAGAGTCTGGCAACTTGTAGACAGCCAACTCTAGGTACAATCCTGTGAATTTAGAAAATTTAGACAAATTTAGACTCCCCAACGGACTTGGGAGCCGCATTTGGGACTGGTAATTCCTTGAGGTGGTTTTTGCAGACTTGACAGGGATGGATTTGACGGCGGACAGCTTCAGTTTCAACGATTTCTGTTTGCCAGGCAATTAGGTTTTGAAAATTAGCCAAGGCGCGATCGTCTGTACCCAAGTCAAAATGAAGAGGCGCAGTAATTTCCACCGCAAAAGGGCAGCCATGAATCATCCCATCACTGCGGACAACCGGATAGCAATGGGGACATTTACCCGCAAACTCAGGGGCCGCCATCCTTGGAGATTTGGCTATACCCGCATCCACCAAGTCGGGATGCCCAGCAAAAATTCGCCCGGCGGGGAAACTTAAAAGTTTATGCAAAGCAACCTCTGGAATTGGGGCAGCCCCCCGCCCATGCAAAATTGAATAATTAAGTACCGCATCCATCTCCGGAATACTTTCGAGTAAATAAATCAAGTTATCAGCCAAAATCCCATTGGTGTAGAGGCGAAACTGCCCACAAAATCCTTGGGATTGTAGATACTTGACCGCAGTCAGAATATTTTCTGGGTGTAATGTGGGTTCACCGCCATAGAATTTGATTTTGCCGTGAGGTGAAACCAAAGCCAAAGCCTTGTCGAGGGTCTCTGGATTAAAGGGTTGATACCAGCCCTGGGGATGCCCAGAAACAATACAGAATTCACAGGCCCGATTACACTGGGAACCGTCGTACAGGTGAATTTCTGGCAGCTTACCATCGGGGGTCAAGCCATGCCATCTGCTGTTAGAAGGGCGGGGCGGAAAGTAGGGGTAATCAACATGCATAGACATGGTTTGGGTGGGGTAGGAATCAGGTGATTTTTGGTTTACAAAAGCTGATCAACCGAAGACGGCGGTGATCGTCTCCTGGGAGATTCTTGGTTTTAGGGAAATAAACTTTACAAAAGAGCTAGTGTACTAGGTTGTGCTCTAGGGCAAAGCGGAGTAACTCAGCCCGGTTGGTGGTGGTGGTTTTACGCAGGAGGCTGGAGACGTATTTTTCTACGGTGCGGGCACTCAGGTGGAGGCGTTGACCAATTTCAGCATTGGATAACCCTTCGATGAGGAGAGCCAGAACCTGCTGTTCGCGATCGGACAGGTCTTCTAGGAAGGATGTTATCTCCCGTGGCTCTGGCACCAGGGGTTTAGTGACAGCCTGCTGAAACCGCCATTCGGTCTGGATGATTTGCGATCGCTCCAAAAGATTGCGGATCACCGCCCCCAACTCCGGCATCTCAAAGGGCTTGGGCAGGTACAGATCACAACCCATTTGATAGCCTTTGATCCTCTCGGCGGTGCTGCCCCGCTCCGAGAGGAAAATCACCGGCAATAATCTAAACTCAGCCCTCGTCCGTACCTCCCGCACTAGTTGATAGCCATCCATGTGGGGCATGTTGATATCGGTAATCAACACATGGGGATGATATTTTTCTAAAATCCCTAGGGCCGCCCTACCATCTGCGGCCGCTAGGGGTGCGTAGCCCATCATTTCCAGGTAGCCAGCTATGGCTACTCGGATTCCTTCATCGTCATCAACTATCAGTATGGGTAAGGGCATGGGAGTTATTTGCGGCCGACGCTGAGACTGGCTGGCTTAGCCATATCACCCTCTAGGTAAATCCCAAATCGATTGTTAGCCGCTAAGTGCCGAACAATTCGGTAGACCGTCTCGATTTGTTCTGGGGCACCAACTTGGGCGGCTAGCTCTGGTAGAGATAGATTGGAACTAGAGTTGCAGAGGGTCTGGACAATTTGCTTTTGTAGGGTCAAAATCGCTGCGGCGGCTTTTTTGCCAGCCTCCACGCCGGGTTGGTGGTAAGCATTGATGTTTACTAAGCTAGCGTATAAACCTACGGCCCGATCGTACAGGGCAATTAAAGCTCCCACAGTTTGGGGATTAACCTCTGGGATTGTGATTGTAATAGAGTCTCGCTGGTTTTCGTAGAGGGCCTGGCGGGTACCTTGTAATAGACCAAATAGGTAGTCGCCGGTGGTGATGCCCCCCGCTTCTACCTCTGGAGAGTCGCCGTGGCGATCGCGCAACACCTCCACAAAAGTCATAAAGAAATTAGGCACCCCCTCCCGCAGTTGTTGCACGTAGGCATGCTGGTCAGTACTGCCTTTGTTGCCATAAACTGCAATCCCCTGATGTACCGTGTTACCCTCTAAGTCCTTTTCCTTACCCAGGGATTCCATCACCAACTGCTGGAGGTAGCGGCTCAATAGAATCAAACTGTCTTTGTAGGGTAAAATCACCATATCTTTTTCACCCCTGCCATTGCCAGCGGCATACCATGCCAGGGCCAACAGGGCCGCTGGATTAGTTTGCAGGTCTGGGACGCGGGTGGCATCGTCCATTAACTTAGCTCCCGTCAGCATTTGTTGGATATCAATGCCTTGGAGGGCAGCGGGTAATAAACCCACTGCCGACATTTCCGAGGTGCGCCCGCCTACCCAATCAAACATGGGGAAAGTTTCCAGCCAACCTTGGGTTTTGGCTGTTTGTTCTAGTTGGCTACCGGCTCCGGTGATAGCGATCGCCTGGGCGGCAAAGTTTAGCCCCTGGGCGGCAAAGGCCTGTTGAGTTTCAATCATGCCGTTGCGGGTTTCGGGGGTGCCGCCCGACTTGGAGATGACCAGTACCAAGGTCGAGGCTAGTTTATCTTGCAGTCCCTGGAGCAGGCGATCGATCCCCTCCGGGTCGGTGTTATCCATAAAGTGGATAGCCAAGGGGGGATTGGCGGGGGCCAAGGCCGTTGCAATAAATTGGGGCCCCAAGGCTGAGCCGCCAATCCCAATTGAAATCACATCGGTGAACTGCGATCGAGCCGCTGGCCTAATCTGGGCGCTATGCACCCCCCGACAAAAATCTAAAATTCGTTCCCGGGTGGTGTTAATGTCATGCTTGATCAAAGCCGTAGGAGCTAGGTCTGGATTCCTAAGCCAGTAGTGGCCGACCATGCGATTTTCATCGGGGTTGGCGATCGCTCCATTTTCCAACTCAGCCATGGCCCGGAAAGCTTGGGCAAAGCGGGGCCGCATTTGGGCTACCAAACTGTCATTCCAACGCATCCGGCTTACATCTAAATACATACCTAGCTGCGGGTGATAGTACAACCAGTCTTGATATCTTTGCCACAGAGTTAATGCATCCATAGGCGTTCCTTAAATTGTGTATATCCAGCCTACAAACAAGTTTAGGCAATCAATGGGGTCTGTCTCCTGCTCAATGTAATGCTATATTGGGCAGTGTAGCTATGGCTGACTGTCCAGAAATTCCTTAGATTCTACAGGTTCTATGATTCGACTACGCCCCTACCAGCCCCTGCTACTGAGAATCCTTCATAGTACCAACGCGATCGTAATTTTTGCAGCCATAGTTTCTGGCCTTTTGATCTACGATCGCTTCGATGCCCGGTTAATCAACCTGCCCCTGCCAGAGATTGACCTGATTATTCCCCTCCATAGCCGCATTGGCACGGCCATGCTATTGGTCTTTCCACTCCTTGCCCTGTACAGCTTTCACATCGGGCAAAGGCGACTCCTCCAAGAGGATACCATTTCTAAACTTTCCGGCAGCCCCAGACCAAGCTGGTGGTATGCCCTACACCGCCTAGTCAACACCATGCTCCTAATCACCGGGGCGATCGCCCTTGTCTCAGGACGGCTCATGGAAGCACCTTGGTTGCCCTTGGGGCAGCTAAACCAAACTTGGTACCTAATTCACTTGGCCAGTTGGGTTACCATCATGCTCAGCATTTTGGCCCACGTCCTTCTGGTTATCAAGGTGGGCGGTATACCTCTAGTTTTATCTATAGTCAGCTTGAGAACCCGCCCCGCCGACTGGCGCAATCCCTTCCATCCTTAGGCCATGCTCAAATCTAATCGCCTGCTAGTAGTGGTGGAAATCTTCGTCCTCGGCTGTGTGGCATTCGCCTGGCTGTGGCCTTGGCTGGAGGTGCGTCTCCCCCAAGAATCAATCGAGCCAAAATCAACCACGGTTGGTCAGCCACTCTAGAAACTGACTGAGTTCTTCAGCGGGCATGGAGCTAGTGTTTTCCACTGCCGGAAACTGCTGCTGTTCCACCTCCGCTTGGTACTGCTGAATGGCTGCGTAGGTGAGGTCACGGTAATTTTGGTAGCGTTTGGCTAGTTTGAGCTGGCGATCACTCACTCCTAAAATGTCATTCACCACTAGCACTTGCCCATCCGTAAACCGGCCCGCCCCAATGCCAATGGTGGGAATGGTAAGGTTTTCGGTGATTACCCGCCCCACTGGCTCCGGCACTAGCTCCAATACCAGCATCACAATCCCGGCTTTTTCTAGGGCGATCGCCCCCTCCAGCAATTCCCTAGCCTGGACAAAGCTCTTCCCTTGAACCACCTTTTTTTGGTGGGTCTGGGGCTGCAAACCAATGTGCCCACACACGGGAATATTCTGTGCCACTAAAGTAGCCACAATTGCCAACTCCACCCCCTCCAGCTTGACTATATCCGCCCCAGCCTCCATAAGTATCCGGGAACTCGCTAGGGCTTTGGCTGGCTCTGGGTAGCTACCGTAGGGCAAATCAGCCAAAATAAAACTATTCTGAGCACCCCGCCGCACTGCCTTGAGGTGATGGACAATATCAGCCAGGGTCACCTCGGTTTCGCTAGCATAGCCCAAAATATTAGTACCAACACTATCCCCCACAAAAATAATATCGATGCCCGCCTGCTCTTGAAGAACCGCGTGGGGGTAGTCATAGCAGGTAAGCGCCGTGATTTTTTGTTGGCGTTGTTTTTTGTCTAGAAAGTCGGCAATAGTTTTTTTCATCAATCCCCCAATTGCAGTTTTGAGACTAGTATTGATCCCCAGCCTCAACTATTGTCAGCTATCCGGTATTGCTGCGCTAGGGCTGGGTTGTTAGTTTGTTGGAGGCTTAGTGATGCTCAGGTGGTTGAGCAGGTCTAGAACGCGCTCTTTGACTTGCTCTGGTGTATTTTTGCCCTTGACCAAAAATTCAGTGGGGCCAAGGCGGATCTGTTCTTGCTCTTGGGGTTGCAGATCCAGGGCTGAATAGACCAGGATGGGGATACTTTTGTAGTTGGCAGAGTGCCGCAGCCACTCCACAACTGCAAACCCATCTCCTTCTGGCAGAATTACATCTAGTAATAATAGGTGCGGGCTAGTCTGGCGGGCGATGTTGATGGCTTCCCAGCCAGTGCGGGCGTGGCTGACGGCAAAGCCTTGTTCTACAAAGATTTGAACCATGACTTGGGCAAGATCCGGGTCGTCTTCGATCACTAGCACCCTGGGATTGGCTTCACTGAGGATTTGGTCTATTTTTGAGGCTAGTGATCGCAGAGGTGTAGATTTTGTCAGCCAGCCCTTGGCTCCCAGGGGTAACTCCTGTTCTGGTGCTAAAACACTGAAAATCAACACTGGAATTTCTCGGGTGACCGGATTTCTTTGGAGGATGGCTAGGGTTTCTAGGCCGTCCTGGCCGGGCATCAGCAAATCTAGGATGATCAAGTGGGGCTGCCTAGCTTCAGCTTGGGCGATCGCCTCTGAACCAGAGGCAGCCAGGATTACATCATAGCCCCGGCTCTTCAAAAATCCCTTGATTTCTAGGCGATGGTCTGGGTCATCGTCACAAACTAGAACTAACTGGCGCGACACAGGGCTAACTGGCTCTGGGGGTGGCAGTAATTCACCGGTAATTGGCAGGGTAAAGTAAAAACTGCTGCCTACCCCCAGTTCACTCTCTGCCCAGATGCGGCCACCATGCTGCTGAATGATGGAATTGCAGATCGCTAGACCCAAGCCAGTACCGCCTTTGGCCCTTGAGTCGCTGGCATCTACCTGCTGAAAACGCCCAAAAATATTTTCCAGTTTGTTGGCTGGAATGCCCCGCCCTTGGTCGCGAATCTGCCAGCACACAGACCAGTCGGAATCTTCTTCCGGTTGGTAGACAAGGCTGACTGTGATTGTCACAGTGCTTTTAGCCAAGGAAAACTTAATGGCATTGCTCAGGAGATTAGTTATGACTTGGATGAGGCGGTCATGATCAGCCAGGAAGGTCAACCGGGTTACCTGCTCCGGTGGGGGCAAAAACTCCAGGGTAATCTGGGATTTATCAGCTAGGGGCTGTATTTCGTCAATTGCTTCTTGAGTCAAGGGGACGGCTTGGCAGGGCTGTTTTTGCATCTGCACCTTACCCGATTCGATCCGCTCCACATCTAAAATGTCATTAATTAATCGTGACAGTCGGTCAGTATTGGCTAGGGCAATGTCTAACATGCGTTGTCTTTTAGCCTGGTCGAGGAGACCACTGGCGGCCATGCCGATCGCCCCCCGAATTGCGGTCAAGGGGGTACGGAGTTCGTGGCTGACCACAGAAATAAATTCATTTTTCATCTGCTCAACCGCGAGGCGCTCCGTGATGTCTTCGCCGATGCTGATGATGCCGAGGGGGTCTCCCTTGGGCGATCGCAGGGTTGTATTGTTCCAGGAAATCACCCGCTCTTGCCCGGCACAGGTAGTAATCACCAACTGCTGGCAGGCAGGCCAATCCAGGGGATTCGGGTTCGCCATCTGGGTTGTGACAAATTGTCCTAGCCATTTTTTCCCGATTACTTGGTCTTGAGAATAACCTAAAATCTTTAAAAGCCAAGGGTTAATGTATTTGACTAAACCAGCCGGGTCTAGACCAATCACAGCGAGTTGCACATTTTCTAGGAGACTATGCCAGCGCTGGTTGGCAGCATGTAACTGGGCAACTGCCTGGTGGCGATCGCTCACATCAAAGAGGGTGCAGCGATAGCCAGTCACCTGCTGCGCATCTTCGCCTCTGACCGCCTTGGCGTTGAGGCTAACATGCAGCCGCGTACCATCTTTACGGATTACTTCATACTCTACATTGCTGATCTCCCCGGTGGTCTTGAGGATGTCAAGGTGTTGGCAAAACATCACTTGGCTAGCCGGAGTAAGTAGTTCTAGGAAATTACGGCGATGAATCAATTCTTCCCAGGTGTAGCCCAACCAGTTGAGTTCCGTGGTGTTGACATCTGTAAATATACCGTTGATATCCAGGGTATGGTAGCCGCAAGGGGCATTTTGGTACAAGTCCCACGCCCGCATAGTTGATTTTTGCAACTCCAGTTCCACCTGCTTGCGCCGGGAAATATCAATCGCCACACCGATTATCCGGTCTTCGGCATAACTAGCGGCTTTACAGTTGTACCAATAAACAGAGCCATTTTTGTGCACATGCCGATACTCCAATTCAAATTCAGGCGCTGATCCGTCCAAACACCGCTGCAAGCGATTTTGAAATAATAGGCGATCGCCGGGATGGATGAGCTGCTCCCAACCGGAGCGAGTATTGGCAATTTCAATATCTTCATAGCCCAAGCCAGCCTTGATGATGGGGTCGATGTAAAATTCGTCTGTTGGCAAGTGCCAATCCCAGATACCCACATCAGCAATAAAGTTGGCCAGTTGGCAGCGCTGGAGAAAAGTTGTCAGGTGCTGCGTCTGCTCTGAGCGGCGCAGTTCCCGTTCGATCGCCACAATCAAATGATGGGGCTGACCAACCACGTCCCAAGCTCCCTGGTGCAGAAGATCCAAGGCTTGGGCCGTAGACACATTCTCTAGATAGACAATTAGGGGTACCTGCTCCAAGCCAAGCAATTGCCGCCAACGCATCAAAGGCTTAATCTGAGCAGTGTTGGCAATTAAAATATCATGGGGCTGGCTTGGCCTGCTTTCAGACAGGTCGATCACCACCTCCCAACTCAGTTCGTAGTCAGTTGCCCCCAAAGTTGCAACTACAGCCTCAGCCTTGGCTACCTGTTCTGCAAAAATTAACAACCGTAGATAAGGGTGCCTAGACATAACGCAATATCTCCTTACTCCCACAGGACGCGATCGCGCCCCATCTGCTTGGCTCTATAGAGAATGTGGTCAGCCTTGTGATAAAGAGACGTAAAATCCACACCATCACTGGGATACTCAACAACCCCAGCACTAAAACTGACCCGGAAACTCTGCTGGCTGGGGGCAACAAAATCAATACTGTGAAACTGATTCAAAATAGACTCTAGCCTTTTAGCAGCTTCAATTTTGGGAGTACCATACCAGGCAATGATAAATTCTTCACCACCCCAGCGGGCCACCAAGTCCTCGCGACGGAAACCGTTCATTAGTATTTTACCCAAATCATGTAAAACCCGATCACCAGTGTCATGGCCAAACTGGTCATTGACCCGCTTAAAGTTATCCAAATCTAAAATAGCCAAACACAAAGACTGCCGCTGCCGAGTTGCCAACCGCAACAGCCGCTCCCATTCACTGGTAAATTTATGGCGATTTGCCAACCCAGTCAGCAGGTCAGTTTCCGCAATTCTACGCAGTAAATTCAACCGCTGCAATCGATTTAAGACCCGCGTCATCAGCTCCGCCTCAGAAAAAGGCTTGTTGATAAAGTCATCCGCTCCGATCCGAAATGCCTCCTGAATAGTTTGTTGATCGGTCTGAGCCGAAGCAAATAACACAGGCAAGCTACTCCACTTGGGATCATTGCGAATCACCTGGCATAACTCTAGACCGGTAATATCGGGCATGTTGATATCCAGAATTAATAAGTCTGGGTCTGTTGCTTCCAGGAAATCCCAAAATTTCCGAGGATCATTAACCACTGTCACTTGCAGTCCCCAATTACCCAAGTTACGGCTTAAAAAATCCAAGACCATGCTGTCATCGTCAACGGCCATTACCTTAAAGTGATGGCTGTGGTTTTGTTGCAAAACTTGGTGGACAATTTGCATCACTTGGGTTGTACTGGTCGGCTTACCTAGGAAGATTGCCCCCCCAAAACGAGCCACTTGCAGGCGGTCTGGAAAAGTATCTCGCATGGTTGAGACGATCGTTGGGATCGGCGGTTTAGTGGTGGTCAACTCCCGCAGTAAACTCAGTCCATCTTCAGTTTCGTTGGGGAAAAACAAATCCAGCAGCACCAAATCCGGCAAGTAGTTTTTCACCAACTGGCGGGCATGTCGGAGGTTATAGCTTACTTGTACTTCCATTCCCCAGGCACGGGCTTCTAGGGCTAATTCACAGGCAACGCTTTGATCATCTTCAACTATTAGAAGTTTAGGTTTGTTGGTGTCCAGTATTTGTAAGGCTTGGGCGGCTGGTTCTGGGGTCACCTGATTGAGTAAGTTTTGTAAACTATCCAACAATTCATCCAGCTTACTCGCCTGGGTAGCAACTTTACCGCTGACAAATAGCTCTTCAATTTCCCTGGCAATTTCTGAGCCTTGGGGCAAGCCAAACATCCCCAAGGAACCCGCTAATTTGTGGGCCGCAGCTAGGGCTGCCTCGTGGCTGGAGTGATCCAGGGTTTGGCTTTTGAGTTGGGTGTGGGCCTGCTGGATAATATTTATGCGTTGGATGATTTTGTCTTGGAATTTTAGCCACATGCGATCCATTCCTTCCAAAATGGACTTGCCCTGCTCTGGGGCCAACTCCGGCAAGGACAGATTGAGGTGTTCTGCAATGACTTGGGCTAGTTCTTCGGGTTGGTAGGGGTAAACAATTAAATGGCCAATCAAGTTCCTAGGGAGGCACCTGATCATGTTTACCTCTAGGCAATAGATAATGCAGTGCTGACTAGTTCTAAGGCGATCGTACGCCCGGTTAAGCATCTGACTAGTTTCCGCATCGCAGTAGCTTTGATCAAGAATTAGTACCGACCAGTCGTTGCGATCGATCCGCTCTGGGGTCTCCCTGGGATGAATGATTTCCTCAAAAATCACCTCCGAGAATTGGGCATGGAGAAAATCAGTAACCACAACTGGCAAACCGGCGCTCAAAATGACAGGCTGGCAATCATTCAGATGATCTAGGGGCTTGAGACGATAACCCAGTCCATAAATGTTTTCAATCAGATCACCAGGGGCACCGACCGATCGCAAACGCCGCCGCAGACCCTTAATGTGAGCCTTGACCGTATCTTCACCAGGGGCATCATCACTGGCCCACAAATGTTCAAGGATCATACTCCGGCTTAGAACCCGTTTAGCATTTCGCAAAAACAACTCCATCAGAGCATATTCCTTACTGGTAAGATTCAAGGGCTGCCCCCGATACTTAGCAACACAGGTACTCGGATCTAGCTCTAGCTCTCCCCAGCGCATCACTGGTGCCAAAGCTGAGCTACCCCGACGCAGTAAAGCTCGAATCCGGGCTGCTAGTTCCTTAAGATCAAAAGGCTTCACCAGATAGTCATCAGCCCCCACGTCCAAACCCATTACCTTATCGTCGCTGTTGCGCTTAGCTGTGAGTAGCAAAACTGGCATTTGTTTGCCCGCAGACCTGATTTTGCGGCACAGGGCCATGCCATCTAACTTGGGCAGCATCACATCGAGCAGCACCAAATCATAGGTATAGGTATTGATATAGTCCCAGCCTACTAAGCCATCACTGGCAATATCTAAAACATAATTTTGCTTGTGGAGAAACTCCCCAATTACGCTGGATAGGGTTTCATCGTCTTCAACTAACAAAATTCTCATAGAGTGCAGGCTGATCCGCTAGATTGGCAGGTAGAGGACTGTCTACCTTTTTACTAATTTTATGCCCACAGTTCTGATAATCAAAAAAATCTGGAAGACTAGATTGATACTTTATAAAGGTTCACCAAACAAGTTTATAGAAACTTTAATCAACCGTTGCTATGGTTAGCCCCTACGCTACTTCTAGACTAGTCATGTTTTTTCTTAGCTTGAAAGTCTGATCAAAGTCTGAACTAATCTAAAATTAGATGGCAATCGTATTACGAAAATAAAATAAAGTCAACTTCCCTGTAAAATTACGAGTATTTTGAGATATCTAATGGGCTAAAAAAACTCTTTAAAGTTAAGAGCGTCTTACTTTGTCAGCCAGAGACTAATGGTCAATACACCAATTCATGGAGTAATTATGCGTAGATATGTTTTAGGGTTTATGCTTTTGGGGTCAGCTTTACCTAGTGTTCTGATGTTCGAGGGTTTAGCTCAGGCAGGCCAAATAGGTGCAGATAGCAAACAATCTCAACGGATTCAACGCGGCGATCGCCGCACAGGAATCCAGTTGAACGACCTAGGGGAACTGTACCGCCGCACTAATCGGCTCCGGGAAGCCAGAGAAGCCTATCAGCGGGCCTTAGAGGCTGTCCGACTTGCCAATGATGTCTTTAACGAGGGTCGGATTCTGGAGAATCTGGGCCGATTACAGGGCCAGGAGGGGGATTTTGCGGGTGCTCTGGCAACTTACCAGCAGGCTTTGCGGGCCCATCGATTAGTCAATAATCCCCTGGGGGAGGCGGAAACCCTTAGCAGAATTGCGGAGGTTTATCGTCAAACTAACCAACCTGAATTGGCGATCGCCAATATTGAGCAGTCTTTTCAAATCAGTGTGGCAATCCGTCCGATTCTCGATCGCAACAACCTTAATGAATTTCTAAACAACCGCCGGGATAAGGCCGTCAAGCTAATTAATTTGCTGATCGACCAAAAAAAACCCGACAAGGCCTATGAGTGGGCAAATTTACAGACCAGTGCTGATTTGGCTGATTATTCGCGCGCCATTGGGGCCAAAGTCGCCGATCCCCAAGCCCAAAAAGCCCTAGACACATGGCAGCAGGCAAATCAGCAGTTACAAGTTCTCCGAGATCAGCTCCGGGAGAGTTTTTCCAGCGAAGCATCGCAGCAGGCAAATCGTTTGCAAGTCCAACTTAATCGCAGGGCCGAGGAAATCGCCCAGCAGTTTCCTGACATTGCTGAGTTGTTTGCCGCTACCCCAGTCGAGATCAGCCAATTGCAAGCCAATTTACCCCCCGGAACAGTGGTGCTGCAACCAGCTTTTTTAACTGAAACCGATGAGGCTAATGCAACGATCGCTCTGTTTGTAGTCACCCCGGAAAAGGTGTCAGTTACCAGAGTACCCGTAGACGCTGTGGAGATAGACCAACTGCTCAATGACCACCGCAACCAATTACAGACCCTCTCCCAAAGGACTTTCCGGGCCACCGGGGCTAGATTGTACGATCTATTAATTCGCCCAGTGGAAGCTCAGATTCAAACAGAGGCTCCAAAGCAACTCAGCATTGTAGCCACTGGTAAGCTCCGCTACATCCCCCTAGAAACCCTATACGATTCCCAAACCCGCCAATACCTGATCCAGAAATATGCCGTTAACAACCTGACTCGCCTATCGCGGCGGGTCCTCAGTTCCTCTAACCCCAGTAGCGATCGCCCACCGCTGCGAATTCTTGCCCTGGGCAACCCCTTCCCTGAAGACCAGCGCAACCTACCCGGTGCCGAGATCGAAGTCCAGAGCATTACCCCCCTAATCCCCGGCAGCATGGGTCGTATCCGTCGGGATGCCACCCTAGCGACATTCCGTAATTTAGCCCCCGAATTCAGCGTCTTGCACATTGCTACCCACGGTTGCTTTGTGGCGGGGGGTTGCCCCAACCTGGGCATGGCAGAAAACACAATCCTCTTTGCCGATGAAAATTTAGACTTGGCCACCGCTGGCCTCCTCGCCCTACGCAATGCCAACCTAGTAACCTTGAGTGCCTGCCAAACGGCAATCCGCACCGATTCTAACGGCCAGGAATTTGCTGGAATTGCTTACTTATTTGAACGGGGCGGTGCCAGGTCGGTAGTTGCCAGTCTTTGGGATGTGGACGACATAGCCACAAAACAACTAATGATTAATTTTTACAGCAACCTCAGCCAAGGCATGACCAAGGGTGAGGCTCTACGCAGAGCCAAGCTGGAGTTGATCAGCCAACATCCCTACTACTGGTCTTCTTTTATTTTGATTGGAGACCATCGTTAGCCGAGGCCACCCGGATTAATGTCCAGGTAATTTGAAGTCCCAGATGGGAATTTTCCAAGGTCTTGGTTTTTTGGGCGGGAGTCTGGGACGACTCCTTGAATACCCCCTGGGACTGTATTTCCGGTTTATCTTGAATTCCGGTCAGGTAATCGGCCGGCTCGGAGATTTGAGAATCTATTCAAGGCCTTTACAAGTCTTCGATCGGGGCAAAGCCTTGGCGTTGGATATTCTCGGTGACCACTTTGGGATCAAGGAATTGCAGGAGGTAGTCGGGGCCGCCAGCTTTTGAGCCGACCCCGGAGAGCTTAAAGCCCCCGAAGGGTTGTCGGGAGACGATCGCTCCAGTGATATTACGGTTGATATACAGATTGCCCACGGCAAACTCCCGCCGGGCTTGTTCAATATGGGAAGGAGTCCGGGAGAACAAGCCGCCGGTCAGGGCGTAGTTTGTCTCGTTGGCGATCGCCAGAGCCTGGGCAAAATCTGCGGCAGCGATCACAGCCACCACCGGGCCAAAGATTTCCTCTTGGGCAATCCGGGCATCTGGGGGCACTCGGCTAAAAATCACTGGCCCGACAAAATAGCCGGGGCTGGGGCTGGGCATTTCTAGGGCGACAGTGGCTTCAGTTTTGCCGATCGCAATATATTCTTGGATACGTTTTTGGGCAGTTTCATCAATCACTGGGCCAACTTTTGTGCTAGCCAATTCGGCCGGGCCGACTGGGAGGCTGCGGGTCGCATCCACAAGGCGCTCTAGAAATCCTTGGTAAATTGGTTCTAGGACGATCACCCGCGAACAGGCCGAGCATTTTTGACCACTGTAGCCGAAGGCCGATTGAATTACCCCCTGCACGGCCTGGTCAAGATCCGCACTGGCATCGACAATAATGGCATTTTTGCCACCCATTTCAGCAATAACCCGTTTGAGGTGGCGCTGCCCCGGTTGGCGCACGGCTGCCTCAGCGTAGATTTGGCAGCCGACTTCCTGGGAGCCTGTGAAGGCAATCACATGAACATCTTTATGTTTAACCAGATAGCTGCCGACCATGGAACCGGGGCCGGGGATGTATTGGAATGCTCCGGCGGGCACTCCAGCGGCTTGGAGAATTTCTGTAAGTTTAGCGGCGATTACTGCCGCGGGGGCGGCTGGCTTGAGGAGGGTACAATTGCCGGTCACTAGGGCAGCTACAGTCATACCTGTGGCGATCGCCAAGGGAAAGTTCCACGGGGAAATTACCAGGGCAACTCCCTTGGGTTGATAGGCATAGCGGTTAGTTTCTCCGGCGACATCGTAGGTGATTCCTACTTGCAGTCTCTCCATCTCAGCGGCGTAGTAGCGGCAAAAGTCGATCGCTTCACTGACCTCCGCATCAGCTTCCCGGACGGGCTTACCGGTTTCTAGCACCATCCAGGCACTCAGCTCGGCCCGGCGCTGCTCGATTAACTCAGCGGCTCGCCTCAGGATGCCTGGGCGGTCGGGGTGGCGGCTCCAATCGGCAAAGGCTGCCTTGGCCGCTGCGATCGCCTGCTCAGCTTGGTCTAGGTCAATTTGCCCGACCTGGCCGACCACTTGGCTGGGGTCACTGGGGTTGACTGAATCAATGACCTTAGCGGTGTTGCAGTACTGGCCGTCAATCAAGGGGCGGTAGAGCTTACCCAGTTGGGACTTGACCTGGGCTAGGGCTGCTTGGGCTTGGCTCCTGGCCGCTGGCAGGGAGTAGTCAGTGTCTGGGGCATTGGCAAAGGGGGCGGCATAGTTGTTGGCGGTAGCTTGGGGGCGGGGCGGAGCCAGGAGTTCGGCGGCGGGGCGGTCCTCTAGGGCTTGGCGCAAAAAGGAACTGTTGGCTGTATTTTCCAGCAGGCGGCGGATCAGGTAGGCCATGCCGGGGATTAGGTCTCCGTAGGGGCAGTAGACCCGCACTCGGTAACCTTGCCTGGCTATGGCTTTGGCCAGTTGGTCGCCCATGCCGTAGAGGACTTGCATTTCAAAGGCTCGCGGTGGTACCTGCAAGGCTTTGGCAATGGCGATCGCCCTGGCTTGGGAACGCACGTTGTGGCTGGCGATCGCAGTGTAGACATGGGCATGATTTTCTAGCAAGAGCCTAGTGATCTGCTCAAAGTTGGCATCGGTTTCCGCCTTGTCGCTGTACACAGGCACATCCCAATGCTTCTGCCGCGATTTAATGGTTTCTTGATCCCAGTAGGCCCCCTTGACTAGGCGGATTGTGACCGGGTGGCTGCGCTGTTTGGCCCAGGCGATTAGATCTACGGCATCTTGGTAAGAGTCGCGCAGGTAGGCTTGGATGGTGATGCCAATGTCGGTGCGATCGCATAACTCCGGTTCTAAGAGCAACTCCTTGAGGGTAGCCAGGGTAATTCCCTTGTACTGATACTGCTCCATATCAAAGTGGACCGCTGCTTCCAGTTCCTGGGCCTTAGCCAGCAGCAGCCTAGCCCGCTGCTTTACCTGGGCTTGGCTGCCCTGCTCATCTAGGGGGTCAAACTGAGAATAAAAAGCTGTCAGCTTTACGGAAACCTGCACCTTAGCCATAGCTTGATCTCCGGCTTGGTCGATCTGGGGAATCAACCCCCAGTTGCGGGCAGCGGTGGTCAGTTGCTCTAGTAGGTGCAGGTAGCGATCGAGGTAGGCTTGGGCTTCTGTTTCAGTAATTACCGCTTCGCCGAGTAGGTCTAGGGTAAAAGCCAGACGATCGCGCCGTAGGGCTTCAATGGTTTTGAGGGCCTTGGGGATATTTTCACCGGCAATATATTTTTGGGCCAGGGCTTCGATCGCTCCGGCCATGGTCGCAGCACTCATCTGCCCGGGAATTGAGTCGGGCTGGGTAAAGTTGAGCATCCCCTTGAGGGCGGCGGGTAATTCTACAGACGGGTCGCTCAGGTATTCCTGCAGGTGGCGGGCGATCGCGGCTCTGCTCCCCAAGGCCGGCAGTGTATCAATGAATCGAAATAATTGCACCCTCAAGCCCGGATGGGCCATGGTCCAACCCAGGAGTTTTTCCTCAAGGCGCAGTTGGTCAAAGAAGCCGTGTTTTCCTTTGGTCGCACTCAAAAGTTCCTGCCCGATCGCTTGGGTCTGGGCCTCGTAGATGTCTGTCGCAATCACGATCGTTACCTTATTGCTGGTATTTACTGTCATTTAATGTATCTTGCTTGCCCCGGTTTAGCTGAGAGATGTCAACGATCGCTCACATCCACCCCTAAAAAGTTTACAAACCACCCAAAACCCAGTGGCTGATCCACAGGTTATGGGCGATCGCCCAAAAGACGATCCACAGTTTCCGCTTGCCTAGCGGCAGTCTCTGCTTGCTTGGCAGCGGTTTCTGCTTGCCTAGCGGCAGTTTCCGCCTGTTGAGCTACAGTTTCTGCCTGCTTAGCTGCGGTCTCGGCTTGCCTAGCTACGGTTTCAGATAATCTATCAACAACTCCCACAAGGCGATTGATGTCCTGCTGCTGAGACTGGGCAATAACCTTCAGCTCAGCCAGCCCTTGCCTAGTCTCACGGAATCCTTGATCCATCCTCTCGCCTAGCTGTTCGATGCTGCGACTGGTTTGATCTACTCGTTCGCCTAATCGCTCAATGCTGCGACTGGTTTGATCTACTCGTTCGCCTAGTCGCTCAATGCTGCGACTGGTTTGATCTACTCGCTCGCCTAGTTGATCGATCTTATCGCCTAGCCGATTGATGTTGAGATTAGTTTGGTGGGCCGCTTCAGTCAGGCGGGCGATTTGGTCAGTGAGAATTTCTAGGCTATTGCCATTGTTATTGCTTGTCATCGCTGTCATTCCTTGAGAGAACTTGACCCAGCCAACTTAGAAGACAACGGTTTGAGCTTTATTGAGCTTCTACGTTGAGTTTTAGTGGGATTGGTCTGGCAGGTTTTTGAGATAAAGTTCGATCGCTTCTTGGGTGATCTGGTTCATGGGCTTCCCTTGGCTTTGGGCTACGGCCTTGAGACGGGCATACAGGTCATCGTTGACCCCAACTCGATAACGGTTTTTTCCGGGGCGGGTTTCCTTGAGCTGGAGGATTTGGGCCGGGCCGAGTCGATTGCAAAAATCGCCAAAAGTTTCCCCGGGGCGGCGGTCTTTTTTAAAAGCCAGCAGAATTGGCTTTAGGAAGTCCTCTAACTGAGCGATCGGCAGTTTATCCACCACAGGCTGGGCCAAACGAGTCTGGTTAGCAGCTCCCCCCAGCCAAATTTGGTAAGTATCGGGGCCGCTGCCCACAAGCCCTAACTCTGCCATGTAGGGACGGGCACAGCCATTGGGGCAACCGGTCATCCGGATTACAAAATGCTCTTCTGCTAGCCCGACCTGCTTGAGCAGGGAGCGCACCCGGTCTAGGAGACTGGGGATAGCCCGTTCCGCTTCGGTAATGGCTAGGCCACAGGTGGGCAGGGCGGGGCAGGCCATGGCGTGGCGGGTCAGGTTGTCAATTTGTCCTGGATCCACCGTAAAGCCGTGTTGACTGAGGATTTTTGTGATCGAGGCTTGGTCGGCTGGGTTGATTTCGTAGAGGATTAAGTTTTGGCTGGGGGTGAGCCTGATCGGAGTTTGGTATTTTTCTACCACTAGAGCTAGGGCTTTGCGGAGTTGCGATCGCCCATTGTCGTAGATACGGCCACAATTGATGCTTAATCCCAAAAATAATTTGCCGTCCCCCTGCTCGTGCCAGCCCAAGTAGTCATGGTATTGCCACGGGATCAATTCTTGAAATGCTTGGAGCGGTTTGCCGAAAAATTGCTCGACTTGGCGGCTAAATTTCTCTACACCCCAATCGTGGATTAGGTATTTAAGGCGGGCATGGCGACGGTTGGTGCGATCGCCGTAGTCCCTTTGGGTGGCAACGATCGCTTTGATCAAGTCGTAGATATCAGCCTTGGGCACAAAACAAATTGGATCAGCAATTCGGGCAAAGGTCTCTTCTTTATTGTGGGTACGCCCCAGCCCGCCCCCGGCAAAAATATTAAAGCCCTCCAGTTGCCCTTGGCTGTCTGTAACAACCACAGCGGTTAAATCTTGAGTGTAGAGATCCACCGAGTTATCCCCCGGCACAGTAACTGCACACTTGAACTTGCGGGGCATATACTGAGCGCCATAAATCGGTTCTTCCCCGTGGGGGAAGGGGGTATTACGTTGCCGGGCTGCCTTGACCTGTTGAGCCTCTTCACCGCTAATTGCGATTTCCCCATCTAGCCAAATTTCGTAGTAGGCTCCGGTTTGGGGAGTTAGCAGATCTGCGATGTTGTTGGCATATTCCCAGGCTAGTTGGTAATCTGGGCGATTTTTGTAGGGGGCAGCTGGGGCCATCACATTTCGATTTAAATCTCCACAGGCCCCTAGGGTCGAACCCATATTCTTGACGATCGCAGCGATCGCTGCCTTTAAATTTTTCTTGAGGATGCCGTGCAACTGGAAGCCCTGCCTGGTAGTCACCCGCAGCGTGCCATTACCATACTCACCAGCCAACCTATCCAAGGTTAAATACAATTGGGGCGGAATCAGGCCGCCGGGGCTACGGGTGCGGAGCATAAATTGGTAGTCTTTTTCCTGCCCAGCAACTCGGTTATCGCGATTGTCCTGCTGATAAGAGCCATGGAACTTGAGGATTTGTACCGCATCTTCGCTGAAGTGGGTGGTATCTTGGAGAATTTCGGTGGCCACAGGTTCGCGCAGGTAGTTACTGCGTTCCTTGATGGCTTCGACTTTGGAGCGTTTGATATCGTTCATGGTGATGGAGCAGTTAAATTACGATAAGTCGATATAAGTTTAGGGGATTTATATTTTAGCCGATCGCGATCATCCCTATTCGCCAAAGGCATTAGTAATATACTCTTGCACAACAAAATACATTCCTTGGTAAAGCAATTGATACAAACCACTGCCGCCTTTGCCATAGCAGACCAAAGCTAAATCAAATCGGCAATCTAAACCATCAGCATCCGCATACTCTGCCCAAAAGAGCTGAGCACTCTGCAGCAGTTTCCCTTGCTTACGCTGATCCACGGCCAGCAGCCCCCCGGCATCCCAACCATGGCGGCGACGGGTTTTAACCTCTACAAAAATCACCGTGCGATCGCGCCGCGCAATCAGGTCAATCTCCCCATGGCGGCAGTGCCAGCGTCGGTGCAGAATTTGCCAGCCCTGACCCTGCAAATATTCTTCCACCGCAACTTCGCCCCAGCGGCCAATCTCTCCAGGAGCCGTCATAGTTAAAACACAGTGTAATTCAGGCGGGAATTTCGGCGCACTGGCTCGCTGAGTTGACGAATTCGCCGGGCCAAGAGCCTAATCATACTAATAGCCGCACTAGGATTAGCCTCGATCGCATCATAGAACTGGCTTTGGGTCAGAACCAAACAAGTGCAATCCACAAGGGCAATTACCCCAGCTGATCGCACCTGCGCCTCAAACAAAGCCATCTCCCCAAAGGTTGCCCCCGCCTCCAGTTGCCCCAACTCCTGACCACAGCTATGCAACTCGACCCGGCCAGTAACCAAAATGTAGAGCGATCGCTCCTCCTCCCCTTCAATTAAAATCTCCTCACCCTGAACAAAAATCAACTCCTCCATCACCGCCGCCAACTGCACCAAAAAATCATCCCGCAACTGCTGAAAAATCGGAACCCCCCTGACAAACAATAATCTTTCAACACTAGTCAGCATCAGTGAACCCAAATTCACAGGTGAATAACCCTGCTAATATATCTCCTAGAAATCACCCTCAAAGCCTTTAACATGTTAGACCCCCACACCCTAGCTCAGCAAGGCTGGGAGCTAGAGCAGCAGGAAAGATACCCAGAAGCGATCGCCCTCTACCAAAAAGCCTGGCAACTCCAGCCAGACTCCCTCTGGCCAGAAGCCCTCAACCTCCTCGCCATAGAAGCCGCAGAAAAACAACAGCCCCAAATAGCCGAGCAACTATGGCAGCAGGCCATAACCCAAGCCCCAGACTACCCAGAAGCCCGCTTCAACCTTGGGCAAGTTCTAATCCAAAAAGGAGAAAATCGAGGTATCAATTACCTAAAGGAAGCCGCCGCCCTCGACCCCAACTGGCCAGAAGCCCATTATCAACTGGGCTTACAGCAATGCAACCAAGGTCAATTTGCAGAAGCCGAAGCCAGCCTCAAACAGGCCATCAGCCTGCAACCAGATTGGGTTGATCCTTATCACACCCTAGGCATGGTTTACTACCATCAAAAACTTTGGCAACCAGCTACAGCAGCCTTTCAAAGGGCAATAGACCT
>Ga0272446_1000612_pt1 | contig 54955 bp, 43 predicted proteins | sample YNPCB0061_FD_194587 | JGI IMG/M metagenome (GOLD analysis project Ga0272446, IMG submission 194587) | Hot spring microbial mat communities from Yellowstone National Park, WY, United States - YNP-CB-006-1 | ecosystem: Environmental > Aquatic > Thermal springs > Hot (42-90C) > Sediment | place... | reverse complement strand
TTCCGGCAACAACCTGATCCGAACCGAACCAGACGGTTCACTGCTGCTGGATACAACCTACAGTGCGGAAAACAGCGCCTTCTTTTACCTGCCTTGGGAAGTCACGTCCGAACAGAAGGTCGTCATCAAAGTGCGTATGCAGCTTGTGGCCTATGTCGGCGAGCGCGATGCCACCGGATGTGCCGTCTGGTTCGAGAATGACCGCTACGCCGATGCCCTTCTCATTCAACCGGATCGCATCCGGCTGCTGCGGGTGCCTGAACTGGCCTATGCTTGCAACCCCAGTGCAGGCATCAACACCTACACCATTGTTCTGCACGGTTCGGATGTGCGGATTGGCGTCAACGGTGTGACCCGCATTCGTGGGGAAGGTCGGCTATGGGTGCGGACGGCAGCGCAGTCCGGTCGTCCTTTGCGCCGCTGGCTGGCCTTTGGGGATGGCTCGGCGATGGCGGGCAGCATCTCCCGGTGGCAGTGTGTGACCTATCAGGTCGTGCCGCCCGATACGGACACCCTACCGCTCTAGCACAAGGGATTTGAAAACCATTTTCGATTTGAGATAGACTGGCGACAGCTTTCACCCAGGGAGTTGTGGCCGTGGTCATCTGTCGCCGTAAACGCAAGGACAAGTGCTGTAAAAAGTTCAAAAAGTGCGGCAAGCACTGCAAAGGGTGTCCGCGTCTGTAGGCGGCTTTGTCTGGCTGCCAGCTTTGTCTGCTGCCAGCGCAGCTTCCCGCTAACGCCCTACGTCGCGCCCCGCGCCGGAAAATCGGGATAAAAAAACCGGGTACAGGAAAGCCTGTACCCGGTTGGCATGCGAGACGTGCTTGGGTCGGCTGACTAGAACCGCACCTTCAGGCTGAACTGCATGATGCGGGGGCCGCCCACCGTGTTGGTGATCGTGCCAAAATCGCCCGAATCCTGGAGGTCATTCCCCGGCAGGGCAAAGTTCACGTTGTTGAAGACGTTGAAAATATCCCAGCGGAACTCAATCCCGACGCGCTCCGTGACGGAGGTGTTCTTCGCCAGGCTGAAGTCCACCCGCTTCTGGAACGGTCCGCGCAGGATGTTGCGCCCCAGGTTGCCATATCCGCCAAGGGGCGAAGCCAGGGCGGCCGGGTTGAAGAACCGCTCGGTTGGCTCAGGCCCACGCCGCCGCAGGTCGCTGATGGTTGCACCGGGCGCGAGGTTGGGACGCCCAAAACCCGGACGGAACAAGCCCCCGGAACCAAGCCGCAGGCTGGTGAAGTTGGCGCCGTTGGTGCCGACGGACCCGATTTCCGGCTCGGAGGAGAAGATACTGAAGGGTGCGCCGGACTGCACCTGGACGAAGGTCGAAAAGGCCCAGCCCTTGACGAACCGGTTGTTTGAGCCAAAGGTCGGGAAGTCATAGACGACGGTCGTGCTGAAGCGGTGCGTCCGGTCGAAGTCTGACGGCCCGCGATTGGCGCGCAGATTGCGTGGGTCGCCCTGCGCGACGAAACCGACGTTGGGGGCATCCGGCCGCGCGTTCCCGGCCGTGCTGCCGGGGTCGGCCGACATGTTGTCAATGGATTTCGACCACGTATAGGCCGCAAAGTAGCTCAGTCCGCCGTACGACTCGTTGAAACCCAGCCGCTGCTGCGTGGTCAACTGCAACGAGTGGTAGATCGAGCTGGCCGATGAGGTCAGCAGAATGGCTTCGGGGATGTTCAGCCCCAAGTAAAAACCGCGGGTCTCGAACGGCAGCACCGAGCCGGCGGCATTGGCCACGTTGAGGTCCATGGTGCGCCGTGGATCGCCCACGGGGAACGCCACGTTGGGAAAACCAAAGGCGCGTCCCATACCACGCTCCCGCGCCGTCGCCCCCGGATTGAGGGGGCCATTGGGGCTGCCAGCGGCAACGTAAGCCCGGTTGAAACGCTCATAAATCAGGTCCGGCGTGCTCGGGTCATTCATATCGAACACCGGGTTGATAATGAGCGACTGCAACAGCTTCGTACCTTTGGTGCCGATGTAGCGGGCTTCCACAATCCAGTCCTTGCGCAGTTCATACTGCACACCGAGATTCCACTGCTGGATGTAGGGCGCGCGCAGCCGGCGGTCAACAGCGCGGAATTCAAAGGTCTCGGCGACGTTGCCGAAGAAGGGCTGGCCCGTCGCCGGGTCAATCGGGTTGAGCGAGCCGTCCGCCTGGCGCGTGACACCCGTGCCATCCCGAATCTGGTACGTGCCGGTAGCCCCGGCTGTGCGCACCACGCGCAGACCGGGAATGCCCTGTGCCGGGATACCGGTCAGGAACTGGAAGAAGGGACGATTGGGGTCCTGCTGTGAAAAGGCCGTGGTGAACGGCACGTTGCCGGCCGGTGCCGTGACCTCGATTTCCCGCAGGAAAGGATAGTTACTGAACACCGTGTTGATGAAGGCCGCAGACGGACGGTCATAGAAGAACCCGTAACCGCCGCGCACCACGAAGCGCCCGCTGTCAAAGGGCGTCCAGGCAAAACCGATACGTGGGGCGAAGTTGTTGCGGTCATCGTTGATGGTGCTGCGGCTGTTGGCGCGCACCGAGCGGTCAATGGACGTGTCAATGGCCGCAAAGCCGGTTGGCTTGGCATTCGAGGGAACGACAAAGCCAGTGATGATGTTGTTCGGGTCGGTCACCAGGTCGGGGTAGAAGTTGCCAAAGCGCCCCCGCTTTTCACTCGGTGTTCCGAAGTATTCGTACCGCACGCCGTAGTTGAGGGTGAAGTTGTTGGTAAGGCGCCAGTCGGCAGCGGCAAACAGGCTCACGTCGAAGAAGCGGAAGTTCTTCTGGGTAAACCCGTACTGCGTGTCGGCTTCCGTGACGCGCCCGGCCAGAAACTGGGTGAAGTTTTCGAGTTTCTCGAATTCGATTCCCTGTTCTTCGGGCAGGTCGGTGTCAAAGAAGTGGCGCTTGAACTCAGCGCCGAAGCGGAAGGTCTGGTCGCCTTTGACCCAGGTCAGGGTATCGAAAAGCGAATAGGTGTTCTGGAGCCGCTTGTTGAAGGCATCGTTCGGCCCGTTGATGGAGAAGTTGGAGGCGCGCGTTATGATGCGCGGCAGCCGGAAGCTGTTCGTCCCGGAGTCGAAAATGGAAGCCGGGTTGAAGGCCTGCGGGCTGGACGCATTGAAAGTGCGCGCAATCTCATCGGGCTGCACCAGCAGGGGGGTGTCCAGGGCGCGGGAGTTGCGCAGCCGGAAGTAGCCAAAACGGAACTCGTTGATGAGCGTGGGCGAAAACGTGTGGACATCCGAAATGGCCACGGAGTAGTTCTGGTCGGCCCGGCGGATGGTTGCCGGCGAAGCAAGGTTCGTGGGGGCCGTAAACGGATCGAAGCCGGGGAAGTCCGCAAAGAAAAACACCCCGCTCAACCGGTTGTTGTTGGCAATCTGCCAGTCCATGCGGGAGTTGACCTGATCCTGGGTAAAGTTTGCCGGCTGGACGATCCGCTCCTGAAGCATGGGGTTGCCACGGGTCCCGCCCGTCGCGCCCGTGTTGACGTTGCGCGTCGTGCCCGTGGCGCTGTTCGTGAACGTGTTCGTGAACGTGACGGTGACACTGTTGCCCGTGACATTGACCGGCAATCCGGGCAGCCCAGTGCCGCTGTCTGTGCCAATAAGACGGGCGTTGGGCCCGGGGGTCGGAATGAGAAAGCCCCCCGTGATCGGATTACGCCGGTTGAGCAGGTTGAGCGCCACCGGACTGATTTCCGACGGCAACAGATTCAAGCCCGGATTGAGCTGGTTGACGGCGGCGGCAATCCGGGCAGCCGACCGGTCACTTCCCACCAGCGCCAGAAACTGCGGCAGGACGGTAATGCTGCTGGCCGTCGGGACGAAAGCCGTGCTGGCCTGCGTCCGCTGGTAACCTCCAAAAAAGAAAAGCCGATCCTTGCGAATCGGCCCCCCAATGGCAAAACCGCCTTCATTGCGCCGCGCGCGGGGGCGCTCAATGCCATCCCGGTTGAAGAAGAAGTCGTTGGCGTTGAAGATTTCGTTCTGGATGTAATGATAGCCGACACCGTGAAACTCATTCGTGCCACTCTTGGTGACGAGCTGGAAGTTGCCGCCCCCGGAACGTCCGGTCGAAGCGTCATAGAGGCTGGTTTGCAGCTTGACTTCCGAGAGGGTTTCCGGCGCCGGCGAGATGTTGCCATCCAGCGAGCCTTCATTGCTGGTGATGTTCGTGGCATCAATGCCATTGAACTGCAAGCTGGTGCTTGTCGTGCGCGTGCCGTTGACGGCCGGTGAGACGTTGCCGTTGCCGTTGATGGAAACGGGCGGAAGATCGGCCGCGACGCCTGCTTCCGTCGAGAGCAGGTGGGTGAAGCTGCGCGTCGAGGTGGGCACTTTCGTCAGTTGCTCGGCGTTGATCTGGCGAAAGGTCGCGGCGGTGGTCGTCACCACCTGCAACGGAACATCCTCAGTGATGGTGATGGTTTCGGTGACGGCGCCGGTTTCGAGCTTGACATCAATCGTCCGCGGCACGGCCGCTTCCACTTCCACGCCCCGGCGGTCGAGTTCCCGGAATCCATCCCGGCGGTAACTGATCTGATAGATGCCGGTCGGAAGCACGGGGATAAGCCACCGGCCGTTGTTGTCGGTCTGTACGGTGCGCTCCACACCGGCGTCTGATTTGACCGTGACAGTGACACCCGGTAGCGCCGCGCCACTGGCATCCTGGACGACACCACCCAGACTGCCGGTGGCGCCCACCTGGGCCAGTGCCATATCCCATGCGCCCAGCGCCATGACCACCATGCCAATGGTGAGACACAGCGCGCGCGATAGCCTGCGAGGCAGCTACTGCCTGAACATAGTCCATCCTCCTCAAGAGCCTTGTTGAGGCCGTTAGAAAAAAAGCCACGTCAGCGTGGCCTGTCGTTGTGCGTGGGATGGACGCTAGAGAGCCGGGGTAACATTCCTCTGAACAACAGTGTTACGTGTTGTTTCAAGGTGGTTACGCTTCTGTAAACTCGCAATGGATTGCTGCCGCTGGCCTTTTACCGGGGTGGAGCCAGCAGCAGGCGCTGCGCGGCCTGGGCGTCGGGATCGTCCGGGTTGAGGTCGAGCGCCTGGTGAATGTGCACGGCGGCCCGGGTGCGATCGCCCTGGGTGAGCAGAACCCGGCCGAGCAACACGTGGGCGGCCGTGAGTTTGGGATTCCAGAACACGGCGGCTTTGAGTGCCTGAACGGCGGCCGGCAGGTCGCCGCGCCGCTCATGGACACGCCCCAGCAGCAGGTGGGCCTCGCTGTGGTCGGGCGCAAGCTGAATGACCTGCGCCAGTTTTTCGAGCGCGATGTCGGCCCGGTTTTCAAGGAAGGCGGCCTGGGCGTCGCGCATGAGTTCCGCGACCCGCTCCAGTACAGAAGTGCCCAGAAAGGCTTGCTGGCGACTCTGCTCTTCGCCCCGTGCATAGCGGTGAAAGGCTTCGCGGTTGAACCGGGTCTTGACAGAGGGCAACCAGGGCGGCTTGCCGGACGTTTCCCACCGGGCGAAATCCGGCGCATGGCGCTTGGCAGCATCGAGGGCGGCCGTGGCCTCCGCCGTACGTCCCAGTTTGGCATAGACCTTGGAGAGCACGTACCAAGCGCGGCCATCGGTTGCCGTGCGTCTGGTGAGGGTCTCCAGCGGTGTCACCGCTTCGGCCGGACGCCCATCCCGCCACAGGGCATAGCCGTAGTTGAACAGGGCTTCGTCATCGAGCGGCACGGTGTCGGCCGCCAGCTTCGTCAGACGGGCCGCTTCGGCAAAATCGCCCTTCTGCATGTAGGCCACGCCGGCGTTGACGTAGGTTTCAAACAGCGGCATCGGGGTCAGCAGCGCCGTATGTGTTTTGATGGCGGCATCGGTCTGGTTGGTCAGCAGTTGACAGACGCCCAAGTAAAACCCGGCTTCCAGCCCACGTGGGTCAGTCGCCCGGACGCGCTCGAACCACGTTGCGGCTTCACCGTAGCGCCCGGCCCGATAGTGCAGCAGTCCCAGCTCGAAGTATGCCTGGGGAAAGGTGAGTTGGGCGTTGCGGGTCGCATCCTCGATGGCCCGGGTGAGCAGGCGGGCCCGGTCCGCCGGGTCTTCAGTGACGAGCGCCTTGATATAGATTTCGTAGGCGCTGGGCGCGGTCCGTGTCGCCCGCGCAATGAGCCGGTCACGTGAAAACGGCAGCGCCGGATTGCGCTGGTAAAGCAGTTCCCAGGCAAGTTTGCCCTGAATGACCTGCAAATCCGCCACCGGCGCGCTCAACACGTGTTCGCTGCCGACGAGCTTGCCTTCGCGTAGCGAAATCATCTGCGCCCGTACCGTCAGGGTGCTGTCTTTGCCCTCGCCCGTCACGGTGTAGGTGCCGCGCACAAGCAAATCGGCACCCACCGCTTCACCGAGCTTGATTTCCGTGGCGCGGGTCAGCAGCGCTGTCCGTGACAGTCCCAGCTTTTCGTAAGCCAGGTGACATTCATCGAGCGGAACGGCAATCAACCCCGGCGAATCCAGCAGCTCGGCCATGGCGACCGTAAAGCTTTCCCGAATCCAGTTGTACTCCGGGCGCGCCGTTGTATGCTCGAAGGGAAGCGTGAGAACGACCTCCGTCGCTGTGACCATCTGACCAGGAAGGCTCAAACCGAACCAGAGCCAAAACCAGATCAGCCCTGCCCACGACCATTGGAACAGCCGGCGTCGCTTTGTCGGCGTCCTTGGCCCTGTATCCCGTTTCCGTTGTCCAACTCCCATAGCTCCATCAAGGTTGAATGGCTTGTTTCCACTGCCGCATTCTGTCCCCTGACACTTTCCCTGCCGGCCTGTGGCGTGTCCGGTGGGTGTGGCTGGCCGCCATCGTCAAGCGTAACACGTTCACGCCGGTCTCCCCAAAGTTGATGCGAAAATTTTTCTTGACAACAAGTGACTAAGATTTTTATATTACCCGCAGGCTAAGAAATTAGCCGGTTCGCCATCAGGCGACACCCAAAGAGTTGATGTTCAGTGTTGAGGTTCAGTTATGCGTCACGACCAGTTCACCCTCCGCGCCCAGGAAGCCATTGCGGCTGCCGTCAATCTCACCCAGGAACGACAGCACCCACAGGTCGAACCGGAACACCTGCTCGTGGCCCTCCTTGAGCAGTCCGACGGCATCACCAAGCCGATTCTTGAAAAGATTGGGGCTTCGGTGCCGCGCGTGCTCAGGGATGCCGAGGAAGCCTTGGGCAAAATGGCGAAAGTGACGGGTGGGGAGCGGTATCTCTCCGGGCGACTCTCCACGCTGTTTGTCAATGCCCGCAAGGAAGCTGACAAGTTGCAGGATGCCTATGTCAGTACGGAGCACCTGCTGCTCGCCATGGCCGAAGACAAGGAAAGCCAGGCCGGGCGCATTCTCCGGCAGCACGGCGTCACCCGTGACCACATTTTGAAAGTGGTTACGGAGTTGCGCGGCAATGAGCGCATCGTGGATCAGGACCCGGAATCGAAGTACCAGTCGCTGCAAAAGTATGGGCGCGATCTGACGGAACTGGCACGCGCCGGCAAGCTCGACCCGGTCATCGGGCGTGACGACGAAATCCGCCGGGTCATCCAGGTGCTTTCCCGGCGTACCAAGAACAACCCGGTGCTCATCGGCGAACCGGGGGTTGGTAAAACGGCCATCGTGGAAGGGCTGGCCATGCGGATTGTCTCCGGGGATGTGCCCGAGTCGCTCAAGAACAAGCGGCTGATGACACTTGACTTGGGGGCGATGCTGGCCGGGGCCAAGTACCGTGGGGAGTTTGAGGACCGTCTCAAGGCGGTGCTCAAGGAAGTGGTGCGCTCCAACGGTGAAATCATCCTGTTCATTGACGAACTCCACACACTGGTCGGCGCCGGGGCCGGCGAAGGCGCACTGGATGCCTCGAACATGCTCAAACCGGCGCTGGCGCGTGGCGAGTTGCACTGCGTAGGGGCGACGACGCTCAACGAGTACAAGAAGCACATTGAAAAGGATGCAGCGCTGGAGCGGCGCTTCCAGCCGGTGTATGTGGCCGAGCCAAGCGTGGAGGACACGATTGCCATTCTCCGGGGCCTGAAGGAGCGCTATGAGGTTCACCATGGCGTCCGCATCAAGGATGCGGCCATCGTGGCGGCGGCGACGCTCTCGAACCGGTACATTGCCGACCGGTTTCTGCCGGACAAGGCCATTGACCTGATTGACGAAGCCGCGTCGCGGCTGCGGATCGAGATTGACAGCCTGCCGACAGAGATTGACGAAATCGAGCGCGACATCATGCAGCGCGAAATTGAGCGCCAGGCATTGCAGCGCGAAGACGATCCGGCTTCCCGCGAGCGGCGGGCCAAAATCGAACAGGAAATCGCCGAGTTGCGCGAGCGGAGTGCGGCACTCAAGGCGCGCTGGACGAATGAAAAGGCCATCATCGAGGCCATCCGCACCGACAAGGAAAAGCTGGAGGAACTCAAGCTCGAAGCCGAACGCTACGAGCGTCTGGGGGACTACGCCAGGGTGGCCGAAATCCGCTACGGCCAGATGAACGAGGTCCGGCAGCGCATTGAAGGCAACCGGGCCAAGCTCATCGAACTGCAATCGGCCGGGGCCATGCTCAAGGAAGAAGTGGATGAAGCCGACATTGCCCTGGTGATTGCGAAGTGGACAGGCATCCCGGTGGCCAAGATGCTCGAAAGTGAAGTCCAGAAGCTCATCCACATGGAGGAGCGGATGGGGCAGCGGGTGATTGGCCAGACCCAGGCCCTGCAGGCGGTGGCCAATGCCGTCCGCCGGGCGCGGGCCGGGTTGCAGGACCCGAACCGGCCGATTGGTTCGTTCATCTTCCTCGGTCCAACAGGGGTGGGGAAGACCGAGACGGCCCGGGCGTTGGCGGAGTTTCTGTTTGACGACGAGCAGGCCATGGTGCGCCTCGATATGTCGGAGTACATGGAGAAGCACACCGTGGCCCGGCTCATCGGCGCACCTCCGGGATACGTGGGCTATGACGAAGGGGGGCAGTTGACCGAAGCCATCCGGCGGCGTCCGTACGCGGTCATCCTGCTGGATGAAATCGAAAAGGCGCACCCGGATGTGTTCAACGTCCTGCTTCAGGTGCTCGATGACGGCCGCCTGACGGACGGCAAAGGCCGGACGGTGGACTTCAAGAACACGGTCATCATCATGACCTCAAACATCGGGAGTGGCGAGATTCTCGACTGGGGCGGCGACCCGGAACAGGATGCCGACGTGCGTCAGCAGGTCATGGGCCTGCTGCGCCGGGTGTTCAAACCGGAGTTTCTCAACCGGGTGGATGAGATTGTCATCTTCCATCCGTTGGGCCGCCGGCACTTGTACCGCATCATCGAGGTTCAGCTCGGCCGGTTGCAGGCGATGCTGGCCGAACGGCAGATCACGCTGGAACTCACCGATGCGGCAAAGGAATTGCTGGCCAGCGAAGGTTTTGACCCCACCTATGGCGCGCGCCCGCTCAAGCGTGCGCTTCAGAACCTGCTCCAGAACCCGCTGGCCCTGAAGTTACTCGACGGGACTATCCGCGATGGACAGACCGTCCGGGTAGATGTCAACGAAATGGGCGATGCGTTCACCTTCACCCCGGTCGCCAGCGCGGCAGCGGCCGGGACCACGGCCGGGGTGGCGAACGCCTAGCCAACTCAGATCAACGTCATCATGACTTTGGAGGTTAGCAAGCCATGACACTGCAACGCTTGGATCCTTTCCGTGACATCGTCAATCTGCGCAACCAGATGGATGCCCTTTTCAGCGAAATGGGGCTGTTGCCGCGGGCGGCCGGACAGGCGGAAGCCGCTGCCACGTGGTCGCCGGCGGTGGACATCTATGAGACGGACAAGGAAATCGTCCTCAAAGCTGAACTGCCCGACATCAAGCAGGAAGACATCCGCGTCAGTGTGGATAACAACCGGTTGTCCATCACAGGCGAGCGGAAGTTCGAGTCGGAGGTCAAGCGTGAAAACTACCACCGCATCGAGCGGTCGTACGGCACGTTTGCCCGTACCTTCACCTTGCCGCCGACGGTGGATCAGGACAACATCCGGGCTGAATACAAACAGGGTGTGCTGACCGTTTCCCTGCCGAAACGGGAAGTGGCCCAGGGCAAGAACATCGCCATTCAGGTCAACTGACGGCTGGCTTGCCGCCGTTGGATTGAAACCCGTGGCGTGATAGCGTTTTGTGAACGGTGAGCCGCCGGGCGGCTCACCGTTTGCAGAATGGAAAGAAGATTCCACACCAAGGAGCGAAGAGCCAGGCATGAGCGACGAACCACGCGAAACCGCCGGTGCGGAGGCACCGGTCGTGAACGTGACCGACAGGCGCCGTCTGTATATGGACACGATGGAGACGTCCGCCGACACGGCTTCGTCCGTGGAATCCTCCGTGGACACCGCATCTGTGGAAGCCGCCGCGGAAGCGCCGGCTGACGCCTCCCAGGCGGCACTGCCCACCGTGCAACAGCTTCAGATGCAGCTTCGGGAGCGCGACGCCCAACTGGCGCGCTTGCGGGCGCAGGTCGTTGAATTCGAAGCCAAAACCCAGGAAGAATTGCGTGAGACCCGCCGCCGTCTGGAGCGGACCGTCGAGCAGCGGGTGCTGCACGCGCGGCAGGCCCTGCTCGAAGACTGGCTGGCCGTGTTTGACAACCTCGACCTGATGGTGGCCGGGGCGGAGAAAGCCACCAAAGAAGACCTGCTGACCGGGATTGTGGCCATGCAGCGGATGCTCAGCCAGACGTTGCAGCGGCACGACGTGGAACGGATTGAAGCCGTCGGGCAGCCGTTTGATCCCCAGCTTCACGAAGCCATTGAAACCCTGACGGTCGCACCTGAACAGGATGGACAGGTTGTGGCCCAGACCCGTCCGGGCTACCGTCTGGGGACGCACCTGATTCGTCCGGCGCTGGTCTCGGTCGGGCGGGCTGAAACCTCGTCGGCGGTCCTTTCGGAAGCGGACGTTCCGGCGAACATTTAGGAAAAGAACCGTTCGCGGCAACGGCCGCCTATGGTATTCTCAGCGCTGTAGTTCACCTGCTCCCCGGATGGCGTCCCGCTGTGTCTTCAACCGGGGTTGGTCGGCTGGAGACACATCCCACAACAACGATCACATCATCCTCACCGAGGCACGCTATGATTGACTTTGGCGATTTCGCAGACCGGTTTTCAGAAAGCGGACAGCGCGTCATGCGCCGCGCCTACGAGGAATCGAAGAACCGCGAGCATAATTTTCTGGCGCCAGAACACATTTTCCTGGCCCTGACGGAAGTCGAGCGTCCCCTGATCAACGAGATCATGCAGAGCCTCAACCTCGACCCGCAGGCCATTCGCAATGCGCTCGATGGACGGCTTTCCATCCAGCGGCAGTTCGTGGGCAAGCGGATGAAGCTCCACGATGCCACGCGCGACATCCTCAACAAGGCCATGCGTCGGGCGCGTCAGAACGGACGGCAGGCGATTGACTCAACTGACCTGCTCATTTCCCTGTTTCAGGATGAAGATGGTGTGACAGCATCCGTACTCCGGCAGTTCGGGGCTGACCCGCAGGAAGTCGTCGAGCGGGTGGGCATGCGGCTCAAATCGCGTGAGGAGCGCGAGGCCCGCATCAGCCGCAAGTTCGAGCTGCCACCCTACATCAAGCACTTTGGAACGAGCCTCAACAAGCTGGCCCGCGAGGGCAAGCTGCCGCCGGTCATCGGCCGGGAGCGGGAAATCCAGCAGATGATTGAAATTCTCTGCCATCGGGAGCGCGCCAACTCACCTATTCTGATTGGTGAGCCGGGGGTGGGGAAAACGGCGGTGGTCGAAGGGCTGGCCCAGATGATCGAACTCGAACCGGACCGTGTGCCACGCCGTCTGCGCAACGCCCATATCGTCTCCATGCAAATCTCGAATGTCGTGGCCGGCACGATGCTGCGCGGCATGTTTGAAGAGCGCATCCAGGGCGTCATCAATGAAGTCAAGGAGCGGGAAAACCTCATTCTGTTCATTGATGAAGTCCATACCATCATCGGGGCCGGCTCGGCGATGGGCGCAGCCGCCGATGCCGCCAACATGTTCAAGTCGGCGCTGGGGCGCGGTGAACTGCGGATCATCGGCGCGACGACCACGACGGAATACAAGGAGTACATTGCCGAGGATGAAGCCTTGGCGCGTCGTTTCCGAACGGTGTTCATTGCCGAGCCAAGTATCGAGGACACGCGCAAGATTTTGCAGGGCGTGCGTCCGCGTCTGGAGCAGAACTACTCGGTGCAGATTTCGGACGAAGCGCTCGAAACGGCCCTCGAAATGGCCCCGCGCTACATTCGCAGCCTGCACATGCCGGACAAGGTCATCGGCTGGCTGGATACGGCTTCGGTCAAGGTGGAAATCAATCAGCCGGAAGAGCCGCTTGTGCTCAAGCAGCATGTCATTGATGTCATTGCGCAGGAATCGCGCATCCCACACGATATGATCTTCCGCGAAACGACCGAACGCTTTGCCAATATGGAAGCCGAGCTGGCCAAGCGCGTCATCGGTCAACGCGAAGCCGTGGAGAGTGTCGCCCGCCGGCTCCGCCTCAACAAGGGGCCGCTCAAGGAAAACTTCTACAAGCCGGATGGCGTGTTGTTGTTCCTCGGCCCGACGGGCGTCGGCAAGACGGAACTGGCCAAAGCCGTTGCCGAGTTTATGTTTGGCGACGAGCAGAAGATGATTCGGATTGACATGTCGGAGTACCAGGATGGCGTTGTGGCCGTGGAGAAACTCATCGGCATGCCGCGTGGGATTGTCGGCTCGGAGCGGGGTGGGATTCTGACCGAACGCCTGCGCGACAACCCCTACACCGTCCTGCTGCTTGACGAAATCGAAAAGGCGTCGCCCTACCTGCTCAACCTGTTCCTCCAGGCTTTTGACGAAGGCTGGCTGACGGATGGCCGCGGCAAGAAGGTGTATCTGTCCGATGCCATCATCATCATGACATCGAACCTGGGCAGCGAGAACTTCAAAAAGTACATGAAGCCACTTGGCTTCGGCGTCAAGTCGCTGGGCGACATGAAGGAAATCAAAAATGAAGTGCTCAAGGCCGCCGAAACCCGTTTCTCGCCGGAGTTTCGGAACCGCATTGACGAAATTGTGGTCTTCTCGCCGCTGACGCAGGACGAGGTGCGGCAGATTGCCGTTCTCTACCTCAACAAGATCACACGGCAGATGGCGAAGTTTGGCAAATCGCTGCAGGTCACCGACGCCGCCATTGACCAGCTCGTGCAGCAGGGCTTCAGCCCGGCATACGGGGCGCGCTTCCTCAAGCGGACCATCGATGAGAAGGTCAAGCTGCCCATCACCCTGCGGTGGAATGCCGTCAATGCTTTCACTGTGGATGCGCGGGATGGGCAGGTGGTCGTGACGGAAGAACGTACGGAAGCCAGCCCGGCTCCGTTTTCAGTCAACTAGCCCTTCCGAAACCGGCCGGGTGCACACAAACCGAACCCGGAAGTACGCAATCCAAAGGGGATGCCACGTGGCATCCCCTTTCTCGTGCCTGGGAGCTGTCTCCGCTGCCGGCTTCTGGTTGGGCCACGCGGCGGCTAACCAAGGATTTCCGTCAGCACGGTCGTGGCCAGAGCGATGTCCGCTTCGGTCAGGATCAGGGGTGGCAGCAGGCGGATGACGTTGGCGCCCGCGTTGATCACCAGCAGACCCCGCTCTTGGGCGGCTGCGATGTAGGGAGCGGCTGGTTCTGTCAGCTCGATGCCAATCATATAGCCACGTCCACGCACTTCCCGGATACGGTGGCTGGGAATGGCGCGCAGCCGCTCAAAGAATAGCCCACTGAGCCGTTCAACCTGGGCCGGCAGGTTGGTTTCCGTCAGGACGCGCAGCGTGGCACGGGCGGCAGCACAGGCCAGCGGCCCCCCACCGAACGTCGTCCCGTGCTGGCCTGGAGACAGTCTGGCGACGCGCTCACCAAGGGCGACGGCACCCATCGGAAAGCCACTGGCAATGCCCTTGGCCATGGTGAGGATGTCCGGCTCGATCCCGACGGCCTGGCAGGCAAAGAACGTCCCGGTGCGTCCAAACCCGGATTGGACTTCATCCAGAATGAGCAGCGCACCACGTTCGCGGCAAAGTTGCTGCGCCCGGTGCAGAAATGCGGTCGTCCCCGGACGCACACCGCCTTCACCCTGGACGACTTCCAGGATGACCGCGCCGATCTCATCCGTGATGGCGGCATCGAGGGCGGCTTCATCGTTGTAGGGGATATAGGTGAAACCGGGGAGCAGCGGCTCGAACGGCTCACGGTACTTTGGTTCCCACGTGGCCGTCAGCGCCCCGGCCGTCCGCCCGTGGAAGCCCCGCTGGGCGGCAACCACGCCGTGGCGGCCGGTGGTCAACCGGGCAAACTTGAGGGCAGCTTCATTGGCTTCCGCCCCGGAGTTGCAGAAAAACACGCGCGTCAGTCCGTGCGGCAGGACCGTCGTCAGCTCGGCATAGAGTTGGGCGCGCTGGTCATTGCCGAATGAGCCGGAACAGGCAATGAGGGTTGCCGCCTGCTGGCTGATGGCGTCCACCACCGCCGGATGGCAGTGCCCAAGGCTGGCGACGCCATACGCGGCCGTGCCGTCCAGATAGCGCCGTCCGTCGCTGTCCCAGACGTAAGCACCTGCCCCCCGGACGAGCGTGATGCCGCGTGAGACATACAGACCCAGACCATACCGGGCTTCGAGCGTGGCCGGTGTGGCGGGCGTCGTTTCGGCTGTGGCCGTGGAAAGCCGGACGGGCGTCGGGTTAGCCATCGGCGTTCCGGCGCCCATTGCCGTTGGCAAGGTGTTTTTTGATGAGCAGTTCCGCCAGGTCAGGCACCACTTCCCAGGCGATTTCGCGCACAACGTGGTCGGAAATTTCAGCCACCACGCGCCGGACAATCTCATCCACGACGGCCGGGGGCAGCGTGAACGTTGACCAGTCCACGGTTTGCGCCGGGCTCACGGCAGACGTTGCTTCCGCAACCGGGGCTGCCATGGGCGCCAGGGCGGGTGCGGCCTCAACCGGAGGTTCAGGCTGCACTTCGCCGGAGTGAACTTCGGCCGGCGGCGCTTCAGGCGCTTCAAGGGAAGCTGCCTCTTCGGCCACGGCCGGTTCCTCCGTTGGCGTTGCAATGCCGGGTTCGATGGCCTCGGCTTCGGCCGTTGGCGGGGCAGGGAAGCCGACGTCCTCCAGGGGGGCGGCTTCCAGTGGTGTTGGCACAAAGGCGGGTAGGGCAGAAGCCCCCGGGGCCGCTTCGTCTGTTGCCGGAGGAGCGGTTTCCTCCAGGGCCTCCTCAAGGGCTGGAACCTCGGTCAGGCTGGTGGCAACCGCCTCGGTTGTCACCACGGCTGCCGGCATGTCCGCTTCCGTCGGGGCGGAGGGGATGTCGTCCGCCCGGTCGGTGACTTCCAACGTGAATGGTGACACCTCAGCCGCTTCCGTTGCGGTTGGGCTTGGCGTTTCCGAAACCGCTGCGGCGGGGGCAGTCTCGTTGACCGCCGGTGACGGCTGCCGCATGGCCACCAGTTCATCAGGAAGCAAATCCGTCCCGCGAACGGGAGGCTCTTCTTCCATGACGACCTCAAACACCGGAGCCGGGGGCGGCGTGGCTGTCGGCAGCGTGGAGAAGGAGACCAGGGGAGAGGCGCTCTCCGGAGAAACGTCCGGCCGTTCCGAAGGCGGGGGCGTCGCCGTTGGAGACGACACCAGTCCGGTCAGAAAGTCCGGCGGCGGCACCGGCTCAGTGAGCAGGTTGCCCGTAGGCTGGCTTGTCAGCGGGGCGGTGAGTGGGGGCAGGGACGAGGTTTCAGGCTGTGGCTGGAAGGCGGTGGTGATGGGCGGCTCGTCCGGTTTCGGCTGCTCCCACGGTTGGGCAATCTGTGCCGGTGGCGTGATGACCGGCTCAAAGGATGGCGGCGGTGTCTCATCTGGCAAAGCCGCGCCCACCGGTGTCTCCGCAGGAGCGGCAACTGATGGCGCCGGCTCTGAAAGGACAGGCGCTGTTGGCTCGGCAGACGTGACAGCCGCTGGCAGGTCCGGGGTTGACGCTGCCGGCAGTGGGGCGAACGGGGCGACGACAAACGGCGCTGCTGCTTCATTCGGCGTTGTCGTCACTTCATCCGGCACTGTGGCCGGGGGCGTGGCGGCCGCTGTCGCTTCCGGTTCCGGCATGACCGCGGGGGCGGCAACTGGCGGTACGGCGTCATCCAGTTCCAGGGGGGAATCCAGCTCCGCCGCTGGAGGTTCCTGTTTCACGGCCGGCGGGGGCGGCACAGCCGTTGTGAGCAGTTCGGGCAGTTCAGACGGATCGAGTTTGGCCGTCGTCGTGCCGATGTTTGGCGGCGGCAGCGAGGAAAATGTCGGACGGGGAATCGGCGTCGAAAGGGTTTTGGGCGGCTCCGGGTAGCTCAGCACCGGCGGCGCCTGTTCCGGCGGTGGAAGATCGAGAATGAAATCCGTCGTATCCGTAGCCGACGCCGCCGGAGGGGGCGGCGCATCGAGCGGCAGGAGCGGGTCCAGATCAGGCAGCCGCCCGTCGTCCATCTTCGGAGAGGGAGTTATCGAAGCCAGCATCGAAGGCGTGACTTTGATGGTCGGCGGTACTTCGGCCGACGGATCAAAGCCCCCCAGATGAAACTTGGGAGGTGCTGTGCCCAACCCGGAAGGCTCTTTCGATGTGGCCGAAGGCTCTTTCGATGTGGCCGGCGGGGGAACGGAACCAAGTGCTTGGGTCTGTCCCACCGGCTGGGTGACGGTTGGCGGCGGAGTGACCGCCGGTTTCGGCGGGAATCGCTCCAGCGTCGTCCGAATCAGCGAAACAAACTCCTGTTCCGCAATCGGTTTGACGATGTGCCCATCGGCTCTGACGCGCCTGGCTTCCTTTTCGTCGTAAGGTTCAAACTTGCCGGTCAGGAGCAGCACCGGAATGTGCTTGAAATCCGGATGCTGCTTGACGTATTCGCAGACTTCATAGCCGGTCCGGCCGGGCATGAACACATCCGCCAGAATGAGATCAGGGCGTATCGTGGAAAGTCTTGAAACGGCCAACTCGCCGTTACTCATCGTAACGACGTCAATCTCGCACCTTTCAAGGTACAACCCGAACATTTTCTGAATGCTCAGGCTGTCGTCTGCAAGTAAGACTTTACGACGCATCGGCCGCTCTCTCCCCTCTCACGGCGAGAACTGGTATCCGCTTTGAATACGAAGCAGAAAGCAGAGGAAAGCTAACACCCTTGTCGAAGCCTGTCAAAACCTTCACCACGCCGAAGCCGTCGTCCAAACGGTTGTCGGGAAAGTCATCCAGCCGCCTTTCGCCGCGCGCCAGAACGATTCGGGCCAAAACGATTCGGGATGCCATCCACGGCGACATGACCTTTTCGGCTGCTGAGGTCCGTCTGCTTGACACCCAGGCGATGCAGCGCCTGCGCGGTATCAAACAGCTTGGATTGAGCCATCTGGTCTATCCTTCGGCGGTGCATACCCGCTTCGAGCATTCCCTGGGAGCCTGTCATCTGGCTGGAAAAATCATTGAGAGCCTTGAACAAAGGGGTGTTCACCGCTTCACCGAGGATGAGCGGCAGCGCATTCGGACGGTGGCTTTGCTGCACGACATCACACATGTGCCCTTTGGTCATACCTTTGAGGATGAGCGACGGATTGCGCCACGCCATGACGCTGACATCCAGCGCCTCGACACCATGCTGTCCGGCGACCTGGGGGAGGAACTGGAGCGGCAGGGGCTGCTGACCACGGTTCGTTCCCACCTTCTGGGCGAAACGCCCCTGGCGCGGGACGACGACTTCATCCGCGACATCTTTGCCGGCACCATCTGCGCCGACCTGCTGGATTATCTCCGCCGGGATGCGCGCTTCTGTGGGCTGACCGTGGATTACGACGACCGCCTGCTGGCGCTGTTCACGCGGTTGGGTGGGCGTTTGGCCCTTGACCTGCAACGCCACGGCCTGTTCCGGCACGATGCCCTTTCGGAAGTCGTCCACGTACTGCGCATGCGCTACCTGCTGACCGAACGGGTGTACTTTCACCACGCAAAAATTGCGGCCGGCGCCATGCTTTCCAAGGCCCTGGAAATGGCCATCGCGGCCGGGCGGTTTGCCTACGCCGAACTGTTTGCGCTCCGCGATGACGCCTTCCTGCATGTGCTTCGGGAGCGGGCGGTGGGCTTGCCGGAGGTCCAGCGGCTCCTGTCGGCCCTGGCGACGCGCCAGCTTTACAAACCCGTTTTCCGGGCGAGCCGGGACGGCCTGACGGAAAGCGAACTCGACCGGCTCAAGCGCCAGTTCTATGAGAATGCCGGGGGCGCCCGGGAGCAGATGGAAGCCGCCCTGTGCGACGACCTGGGACTGCCCGCCGGCAGCGTGATTGTCTATTGCCCCTCGCCGGACATGGCGCTCAAGGAAGCCCACGTCACGGTACAGTTGTCGGAACACGAATCCGCCCAGCTTTCATCACTGGCGCATCCTGAGATTGAAACCCTGCTGCTGCGCCATCGTCAGCTCTGGCGACTGGTGGTGCTGGCGACCCCGGATTTGGGACGCCACGCCGCCAAACGGCACCGCATCCTGACGCGCTGCTGCGAAGCCCGCCTGGCCCTGCCGGACCGGACCGGTGAGGGTCCCTCCAGTCTGCTGTTTTTTCCAGCCAGCGTCGGGAAATAGTCTGCCCGCCGTGACTTTTTTCACGGCCGACGGCTGCGTTGACAATCCGCCGGGCTGTCTTATAATCCTGTGCTTTTGCGTTTCCCGCGAAAGCTTCTGAATGTGCTTCCGAAAGGCGGTTTGAACCTATGCCGAATCCGAAACGACGCCACTCCTCGTCGCGGCGCGGCAAGCGCCGTGCGCACGATGCCCTGCCGAAACTGACCCTGGTCCGCTGCCCGAACTGTGGTGCGCCCCGCCTGCCGCACCGGGTGTGCGGTGAGTGCGGCTACTACCGTGGCCGTCAGGTGATAACGATTCGTCAAAAAGGGGCTGAAGAGTGAACTGAACCGGCGGTTGCCTGCCGCAACCGGCTGCATTGCGACGAGACGGCGATGTTGCAAATTGCTCTCGATGCCATGGGCGGAGACCATGCCCCGGCACCGGAAATCGAAGGGGCGCTGCTGGCAGCCCGCCAGCTTGGCGTCAAGGTGCTGCTGGTTGGCCAGCCGGACCGGCTGCATCCGGCCCTTCAGGAAGCTGGCTGGACGACCGAACCCATTGAAATTCTGCCGGCCCGTGAGGTCGTCGCCATGGATGAAACCGCCCGGCAGTCCATCCGTACCAAACGCGACTCGTCCCTGCGCGTCGGGATCGAGGCGCTCCGGCAGGGGTTGGCGGTTGGTTTCGTCAGCGCCGGAAACACCGGCGCCATCGTGGCGGCAGCCACCCTGTGGCTGGGCACCATACCCGGTATTGCGCGTCCGGCGCTGGCCACGGTGCTCCCGACGTTATCCGGGCGCGGCACGCTGCTGCTCGACATTGGAGCCAATGCGGATTGCAAGCCCGCCATGCTCGACCAGTTTGCCGTCATGGGCGCGGCCTATGTCGAGCAGATTCTCGGCGTTGAGCGACCGCGGGTGGGACTGCTTTCCATTGGAGAGGAAAGTATCAAGGGCAATGCGCTGACGCGCGAAGCCCACGCCCTGCTGTGCCAGCATGCGCCCCAGCGCCACTTCACCTTCGTGGGCAATGTCGAAGGGAAGGACATCTACACCGGTGCGGTGGATGTCACTGTCTGTGACGGCTTTACGGGAAATATCGTCCTCAAGACCAGCGAAGGGCTGGCAACGGCCCTGCTGACCATGCTTCAGGAAGCGTGGCGTCAGTCAGCGCCGCCCGCGCGGGACGCCCTGGCTGGCCTGCAGCAGGTGCGCTCCCGGTTCGACTATGCGGAATATGGCGGAGCGCTGCTGCTGGGCGTGCCGCAGCCGGTCATTGTGGCCCACGGCCGCTCCACCGGGCGCGCCATCTACAATGCCATTCGGGTGGCGCAGGAAGCACACCTGCGTCGCCTGAGCCACCAGATTGCCGCTGACCCGGCAGTGGTGGCGATGTTGCACCATCCACACCGCAACGGTGTGGCCCACGACCTCTCCGAACTGGCATGACTTCTTCCACAGCACGCTTGACGGTGGGTGATCCGGCGCCCCCGTTCGCATTGAACGACGCCACGGGGCAGACGGTCAGACTCGCGGATTTTGCCGGTCAGCGGGTGGTGCTGTACTTCTACCCACGTGACAACACCCCCGGCTGCACCAGGGAAGCCTGCGCCTTCAACGCTGTCCGCGACGAGCTTGCCACGCACAAGGCCCAGGTCATTGGCATCAGCCCGGACAGCGTCACTTCGCACGAAAAGTTTGCCGCGAAGTTCGAGCTGGCATTTCCCTTGCTGTCTGATCCCGAACACGTCGTGGCCGAACAGTACGGCGTCTGGCAGGAAAAGAAAAACTACGGCAGGACGTACTTTGGCATTGTCCGCACCACGTTCATCATTGACGAGCAGGGACGGATTGCCCGCATCTTTCCCAACGTCAAGGTTGAAGGTCACGCGGCGCAGGTGCTGCGGGCGCTGGCCGAAATGGATCAGAAGGCGAAGCCGGAGTAAACAGGATGCGGTGCCGAAGCAACATCGGGCTGGCCTGCCTGGTTTGGGGTCTGGTGTGGGGTCTGGTTTGGGTCCTGCTTTGGGGCTGGCCGGCGATCCCCGTCAGGGCGCAGGGCATTCCGCTTCCCACGACTGCGCCGGCCGGCGAACCGACGGCCGCCACGCGCCGGTTTGCCGACCCGGAGGCCGGTTTTGAGCTCGAACTCCTGCCCGGCTGGCGTTCCGAACATACCGTTGAGAATGACGGGCGGCGGGTTCTGGAAATCATTTACCGCGACCGCAGTCAGTCGTTGCTCCGGGTCCGACGCGAAGCCATCCCGCCGGACTGCGCCGATGAGCCGCACCGCTGTCTGGCCGAGCGCGAGGCGACGGATTCACTTCAGTTCCGCCCCGACTTCCAGTTGAAAAAGCGCGAGCGGTTTTCCACCTCCATGGCCCGTGGGACACTCCTGACCTTTACCTTTCGCCGGGTGGGAAAGCCCATGACCGGACGTTACTACTACCTTCAGACGGACGATCAGACGGTATGGGTGCTGCGTTTCGAGGGGGAGACCCGCTTTCATGACACGCTGCGTTACCAGACCGACCGCCTGGCCTACTCGTTTCGTCCCCTGCCGTGAGGCGGCGGCCGGCTGAAAGGTTCCGGTTTTGTGCCGAAGCTGATGTTTTGTGCCGAAGCTGATGCCTGACGTTCTGCCCGGCCCTTCGTTTTTGCTGAAAACACTGCGCGCCCGGTTGTCGGCGGCCCGTGGGGTGGTGTCGCTGACCGATCTGGGGCGCGAGTTGCTCCGGGCGCCACGGGCGGCACCGGAACTCGTGCGGCGGGTGCTGTTGCCGGTGCTTGCCCAGTTGCCGGAGGCTGTGCTGGAAGGGGACGACGGTCTGCGCTGGCAACCGCTGCCGACCGCGGCCCCGGAAGCGACGGCGTCCCTGCTGGAATGCCGGTTTGCCGTCGTGGATGTGGAGACGACCGGACGCCGCGCGGAGCAGGAGCGCATCACCGAAGTGGCCTGTGTCACCATCGAGCGCGGCCGGATCACCGAAACCTTTGCGAGTCTGGTCAATCCCGGTGTGCCCATTCCGCCGCTGATTACGGCCCTGACCGGTATCAGCGACGAACTCGTGGCCACAGCGCCACCCTTTGCGGCCATTGCCGCTGAAATGCGGCAGCGGCTGAGCCAGACGGTTTTCGTTGCGCACCATGCCAGCTTCGACCGTAAATTTCTGACGGCTGAACTCAGGCGCGCCGATGAAACCTTCGTGTGGACGGCGCCCACGTTGTGTACGGTACAACTGGCGCGGCAGCTCGTTCCCGGTCTGGACAATTACCGGCTCGATACCGTCACCGCCCATTTTCGGATTTCCAATCCGGCCCGCCACCGTGCATCGGGAGACGCCCTTGCGACGGCCCAGCTTTTCCTGCGATTGTTGGAGCGGCTGATAGAACAGGACATCGTGGTGGTTGAAGCCGTGACCGCCCTTCTGGCAAAGCAGAAGCGAACGGGCAGACGGCGGCGGCCATTGCCCGGCGAGGACAGACACCATGAATGACGCGCGCGACAACTGTGAGCATCTCGAAACGACGGATGACCTGGCTGTACGTGAGGCGGCCCGCTACTTTCAGGCGGCCTATCAGCGCCAGATGGAAGGCAACCTCGACGAGGCCATCCAGCTTTACGAACGTTCGATTGCGCTTCATCCGACGGCCGAAGCCCATACCTTTCTGGGCTGGACGTACAGTTTTCTGGGTGATCTGGATCGCGCCATTGCCGAGTGTTTGCAGGCGATTGAACTCGACCCGGACTTTGGCAATCCCTACAACGACATCGGGGCCTATCTCATCGAGCGCGGCGATCCGCTTTCATCTGCGCTGTGGCTCAAGCGGGCCATGAAGGCCAGGCGGTATGAGTGCTACTTCTATCCGCACTTCAACTACGGGCGGGTACTTGAATGGCAGGGGCGCTGGCTCGACGCCATGCAGGAATACACGACGGCGCTGGCGTACAACCCGGATTATGCCCCGGCCAAAAAAGCCATTCGCCAGCTTCAGTGCCGGCTCAACTGATCACCGCATAGGATAGCCGTTGTTGCATCGGGACGTGGGTTGTATCACTTTTTGACGCGCTGCTGCGTTTTCTGCTTTGTCGCGCGCCGCGCGTCAATCTGGCGGGCAAGGCGTGCAGAGGTAAGCTCCAGGTCGCTTGCCTGATGACCATGCTGGTTTCGTTTTTCCTCTCTTTCCTCAAGCGCATGGCGGTTGTCGTGCCGGTGATGTGGGCCGTGGTGACGCTGGTGTTTCTGCTTATCCATCTCGTGCCGGGCGATCCGGTGGTGATGTACCTTGGGGATAGCGCCCGGCCTGAAGACATTCAGGCGCTCCGTCACAAGCACGGCCTCGACTTGCCGCTGTGGCAACAGTACGTCCGCCTCTGGCTTGGCGCGCCGGCAAAAGACGGGCTGGACAAGCACCGGGGCCTGCTGCGCGGCGATCTGGGGGAGACCTTCGGCGGCAAAAACGTCGTGAAGGAGTTGCTGAACCGCTATCCGACGACACTCAAGCTGGCCGGGGCGGCCATGCTGGTGGCGGTCATCGTGGCCATCCCGCTGGGCATTGCGGCGGCTGTGGCGCGGGGGCACTGGCTGGATACGGCCATCTCGGTGGTGTCGCTGGGGGGCATTGCGCTGCCCAACTTCGTGATTGGGCCGCTGGCCATTCTCATTTTTGCGGTGTATCTGGACTGGCTGCCCGTTTCCGGGAGCGAACGGCTGGAGCATTTCATCCTGCCGGCGACGACGCTGGGCCTCGCCATGGCAGCGATTCTGACGCGCCTGGTGCGTTCCAGTGTCCTTGAAGAGCTGGGCGAAGATTATGTCCGCACAGCGCGCGCCAAGGGGCTGCCCGAACGGGTCGTGTTGTTCAAGCACGTCCTCAAAAACAGCCTCATTCCGGTGGTGACCATCATCGGGTTGCAGTTCGGTATCATTCTGACCGGGGCGATTGTCACCGAAACCATCTTTGCGATGCCGGGTGTCGGTGATCTCACGGTACGGGCCATCAACGAACGTGAATACAACCAGGTGCAGGCCAACCTGCTGGCCATTGCGCTGACGTATGTGGCGGTCAATACGCTGACGGACCTGCTGTACCGGCTCCTTGACCCGCGCATTGCCTTGGATCGCTGATGTTTTTGAAAGGAGCCAGTCCGCCGTGAAAGATGAAAGCCCGTCCCGTCTGCGTAGCGGCCAGGCACGGCGTCCGGCTTCGGGCGACACCCGTCCGGCGAATCGTCCCGGCCCCCCGCCAGCCACCCCGCGCATTGACCCAAGCGTGGAAGTTTCTGCCCCGCCGGCTGAGCTGGAGACGCCCATGGCAAGTCGTCTGCGCAGCCTGCGGGAGTCGCGTTCACCGGAGTCATTCCAGGAACCAGCGCCGATCCCGGAGTTCAACCAGCCTTTTGACGTTCCCAAGCCGACGCTGTGGGAACGCATCAAACGTTTTTTTGGTGGTCAGTAGTCAGCATTTCAAGTCCGATGGAGTTACAGCATGGGTAAACTCGATGGAAAAGTGGGCGTCATTACCGGCGCCGCCAGTGGGATTGGCGAAGCCACGGCACGTCTGTTTCACGCCGAAGGGGCGTTGGTTGTCCTGAGCGACATCCAGGATGAACGCGGTGCCGCGATTGCGGCCGAACTCGGTGAACGGGCCGCCTACTGCCGGGCGGATGTCACCCACGAACCGGACATTGCGGCGCTGGTGGATTTTGCCGTTGCCCGGTTTGGTGCGCTCGATGTGATGTACAACAACGCCGGGGCGCAGGGCGTTTCAGCGCCCATTGCCGAAACGCCGGCTGAGGGGTTTGACGCGACGGTCGCCCTGCTGCTGCGCAGCGTCTTTCTGGGCATGAAGCATGCGGCGCGGGTGATGCTTCCCCGGCGTACTGGAAGCATTGTCAGCACGGCCAGCATTGCCGGCCTGCGTACCGGGCATGCGCCGCACATTTACAGCGCCTGTAAGGCAGCGGTCATTCATCTGACGCACTCCGTGGCCATGGAGCTGGGCGAGCAGGGGATTCGGGTCAACTGTGTCTGTCCGGGTTTTATTGCGACGGGCATTTTTGGCAGCGCCTTTGGTCTCCCGCCGGATGCGGCCCGGGCGCTGGCGCCGCTGATGGCGCCGATGCAGGTTCAGGCGCAGCCGTTGCGCCATGCGGGACAGCCGGTGGATGTGGCGCAGGCGGTACTGTGGCTGGCCAGCGACGATGCCCGCTTTGTCAACGGGCATGCGCTCGTCGTGGATGGCGGTCTCATCGCCGGCCGGTCATGGACGGAATACCAGCACCTGCGTGAATCGCTGACGAAGGGGATTCAGGCCGCCCTGGGGCAGGCACCGCCGCTGACAAGCTAATCGAGGTATTGGTTCTCAGATTGTGACACCCAAGGGGCTGGTTCGGACACGATAGCTGCCGGGTTCTCGCGGTCAGACGCCCAACGTCGGGGGTTGTCAGGGATGTATTGCTGTATCTGGTGCAAAGCTGCCCTGTTGCGGATGATGTGTTCGTAATAGTTACGTTGCCAGATGGCGATGCCTGGTGTTCCCCGGTGCTCGTTGATGCGCCGGGCGGAAAACGTTTTGAATTGACGGATGATTTCCGGCAACCCTTGGCGTTTCAATCGCACGGCAGATATGGCGGCAGGGCCGGGTGTGGTGGCTTCAATGATAGGGGCGGGTTCGGTTGCGGGTGTAATTGTGGATGTAGGGGTGGCGGTTGGGTTTTTGGCTTCGGTGGTCGGGGTGGGTTCAATTGCAGGGTTGGGTTTGGTTGTAGGGGCGGGTTCAGAACCCGCCCCTACTCCACCCTGCGCCCCAACACCACCCATCCTTACATCACCATCCGCCCCCACGGTGTTCGCCCCAGTATCATCAACAATCATGATGATTCCGTGAACGTGGTTCGGCATTACGACAAATGTATCCAGCCTGATCCCAGCCACATGGTTGGGCAGATCGTGCCAGGTCTGTTGCACGATTGCCCCCAGGGGGTTCAACTGCATAGTCCCATCTACCACCTCGCCGAACAGACAGGCACGGTTTTGTGTGCAGATGGTGACGAAATACGCGCCCGCCTGGGAATAATCGTAACCACGTAGGCGGATGGAGCGACGGTGGTGGCGTTCCGGATCGTACTTCATCGCCCCCTCCCCGTTGGCAACGGCTACGCCTCGCTCTCAGCCGACAGCTTGCCAGTGTTTGTATGTAACTTCCCGCCCGGTTCAGTAGAGCGGCACCGTCGGGTCAACCTCGTGCGACCAGGCATCAATGCCGCCGATGAGGTTGACCAGACGGGTAAACCCTTTGCTGCGCAGGTAGGCGCAGGCGTGCATGCTGCGGATGCCGTGATGACAATAGATGACGTATTCCTGGGCGGGATCAAGCTCCGCAGCCCACACCGGCAGTTGGCTCATCGGACACAGGCGGCTGCCCGGAATGCGGTTGAACGCATATTCCCAGTCCTCGCGCACGTCGAGAAGCTGTACTGGATCGCCCGCGGCAAGACGCCGGGCCAGTTCAGGCGCCGTGATCTGCTGAATGTCTGTCATCCCGTATCCGTCCGTGCGTGGGGTCAGGGCATCAGCCAGCCCAGAAGGCCGTGAATCGTCGTTTGCCGTCCCAAATCCGCAATGGATTCCGTGAGCGGAATGTTTTTGGGGCAGGCTTTGACACAGTTCTGCGCATTGCCGCAGTCGGTAATGCCGCCATCGCCCATAATGGTTTCCAGGCGCTCATCCCGGTTGAGCTTGCCGGTGGGATGCAGGTTCATCAGCCGAACCTGATTGAGCACCGAAGGCCCGACGAAAGAAGACCGTTCGTTGTACTGCGGACACACTTCCATGCACACCGCACACGACATGCACGTGGAGAGCTTGTAGCGAATCTCCGTGGTTTTCTGGTCCAGCCGGGGGCCGGGGCCCATCGGGTACGTGCCATCAATCGGAATCCACGCCTTGACCTTCTTGAGGTCCTGGAAAAGCCGCGAGCGGTCAACCTGAAGGTCACGGATGACCGGAAACTTGGTCAGGGGTTCGAGCGTGATGGGGCCATCTTCGAGCTTGTCCACCAGCGTGCTGCACGACTGACGCGCCTTGCCATTGATGACCATCGAGCACGAACCACAAACGTGTTCAAGACAGGAACACTCCCACACCACCGGCGTGGTCGCCTGGCCGGAAGCCGTGACGGGATTTTTCTGGATTTCCATCAGGCAACTGATGATGTTCATGTTCGGACGGTAGGGAAGCGCAAACTCCTCCCACCGGGTGGGCTTGCCGGGTTCATCCTGGCGTCTGATTCTGAGAACAATTTTTTCGCGGGTCATCGAGCCATCTCCATCCGGGGGGCGGCGTCAGGTTACGGGGTTCATCTGGTGTGGCTATCCTCACAGCCTTGAACGTCACAGCTTTCAGCTCTTTTCAAGCTTGGGGCCGCGACTCGTTACTGAGAGAATTCCACGTAAAACTGCTTCCACTTGCGTTCGGCATGCCGGAGAAACGCGCGGTTGGCGCGCAGCCTGGCATCCGGTGTCTTTTCTCCGCCGACTGAAACATCCGGCAGCGCGATGCGGGTCGCGCCCCGCATGGCGTATTTCTGGTTGACCTCGTACATGATGAGTTTGAGCGTCGCCGGACTGACATCACCGCGGCAGGCGGTTTTGTACATCACCCACACTTCGGCAAAGCCGTCATTGTCGAGGTCTGTCACTTCGGTTGCGTCCGGGAGGAATTCCGCCGTGAGGTCGAGCGGACAGTTACGGACGAAATCCGTCACCTGCCAGACGGGTGAAAACCGGCCGTTGACGTTGACGAAGCGGTAGGCATACAGCTCGGCGTCCTGGCTGGCATCGAAGTCCTGGCGCGCCTTGCGGCCCGGGGTCTCAAACGCACCGGTTTCGGTCAAAATCAGATAGTTCTCGCCATCGAGGTCATTCCAGCGGAAGCCCTGTTTGAAGCTGCCTTTGACCAGCCCGCGGGCAGCCGCCGGCAGGCTGGACAGCGGAAAGGCCTGAAGCGGCTCACGGTGGGATACCCCAGCCGCAGCCTTGACCGGGGAAGCCACGCCCACCGGGAGCAGCAGGAGCCAACTGCCCATCGTGCCCGTGACCAGCAGCCGGCCAAGCCACGGGCGCGGACGGGCGCTAAGCCGCTTTCTTCTTCGAGTAGTCACGCTTGCGCGGCTTGATGAGACTGACGTTGACATCTTCATAGGTCAGTTGCGGCCCTTCCGGGGTCCAGGTGGCAATGGTCGTTTTCAGAAACCGCTCGTCGTCCCGTTCAGGAAAGTCGGGTTTGTAGTGGGCGCCACGCGATTCATCCCGGTTGAGCGCGCCCAGCGTGATGACACGCGCCAGGTGAAGCATGTTTTCCAACTGGCGGGCGTGCGGAATGGCCTGCGTTGCCCAGTAGTTCTGCTCGTTGAGGTTGATGCGCTCGTAGCGTTCGAGCAGTTCCTGGATTTTTTCGTCCGTGTACCGCAGGCGGTCGTTGTACCGGATGACGGTGACGTTCTCGGTCATGAGGCGTCCCAGTTCTTCGTGCAGCACCCGTGGGTTTTCCGTACCCCGCTTCGTTTTGAGCGCTTCGTTGAGCGCCGCCTGCCGGGCGCGCTCGCGCTCGAAAATGGGGTCCTGCAGGTCTTTGGTCGAGTTGTTTTTGGCAAAGTTGACGGCGGCCGGCCCGGCGATGATGCCCGCATAGACGCAGGACAGCAGGCTGTTGGCCCCAAGCCGGTTGGCCCCGTGGATGGAGTAGTCACACTCCCCGACGGCAAAGAGGCCGGCGACGTTGGTTTGCTGCTCATAGTCCACCCACAGCCCGCCCATGGTGTAGTGCATGCCGGGGAACACACGCATGGGCGTTTCACGCGGGTCATCGCCAACGAACATCTCGTAAATTTCAAGGATGCCGCCCAGCTTGCGGTCGAGCTGTTCGCGTGGAATGTGCGTCAGATCGAGATAGACCTGGAACTTGCCGCCGACGCCATAGCCGTCGAGACAGACCTGGAAAATTTCACGGGTGGCAATGTCACGGGGAACGAGGTTGCCATATTCGGGATATTTTTCTTCGAGGAAGTACCACCGCTCCGCAGGCGGAATGTCTTTCGGCGCGCGCTGGTCCTTCGGCGTACGTGGCACCCAGACCCGCCCGCCTTCACCGCGTGCGCTTTCCGACATCAGGCGGAGTTTGTCTTCGCCCGGAATGGCCGTGGGATGAACCTGGATGAACTCGCCATTGGCGTATTTGACACCCTGCCGGTAGAGCGCCCCCTGCGCGCTGCCGGTGCAGATGACGGAGTTGGTGGACTTGCCAAAAATGGCTCCAATCCCGCCCGTCGCCATGACGACGGCCGCGCCGGCAAAGGCCTTCACTTCCAGCGATTGCAGGTTCATGGCGGTAATGCCATGGCAGCGCCCGTTCTCGATGACACCCGACAGGAACTCCCAACCTTCGTATTTGCGAACCTTGCCGGCGGCTTCATAGCGCCGTACCTGCTCGTCAAGCGCATAGAGAAGCTGCTGGCCCGTGGTCGCGCCGGCAAACGCCGTGCGGTGGTGTTTCGTACCGCCGAAGCGCCGGAAGTCAATCAGCCCTTCGGGCGTGCGCGAAAAGGGAACTCCCATGCGGTCGAACATGTAGATGATGTCCGGCGCCATGTCGCACATCGCCTTGACCGGCGGTTGTTCGGCGAGGAAGTCGCCGCCATACACCGTGTCGTCGAAGTGCTCGTAGGTTGAGTCCCCTTCCCCTTTCGTGTTGACCGCGCCGTTGATACCACCCTGGGCGCACACCGAATGAGACCGTTTGACGGGGACAAGGGAAAAGAGATCAACGGTGTAACCGAGTTCACAGGCCTTGATGGTTGTCATCAGCCCGGCCAGTCCACCGCCTACGACAATGATGCTTGGTTTGTTGCTCATGAGTGCTCTGATTCGTAAAAGGTCGGGTCTTATGGAACGAAGGCAAACGCCGCCCGGACGCCAATGGCGAATACAGCTACGCCGAAAACGGCACAGGCATAGGAAAACGCCTGCTGGGACCGCGTGCTGACGGTGATGCCCCACACGATGGCAAAGGTCCACAAACCATTGGCCAGGTGGAACGCCGCCGAGAAGATGCCCAGCACGTAAAAGGCCATGACAAAGGGCTGCGCCAGCCAGTACTGCACAATCGTGAACGCCTGGTCGGGATGATGCGCTACGGCCAGCCCCAGACCGCCGACACCAAAGCGCATCGTCAGAACGTGCGCCGTGATGAACAGCAGCAGAATGACGCCGGTGACGCGCTGCAGAAGATAGTTCCAGTTGCGTGCATAGCCGTAGCTCAGCACGTTGCTCTTCGCCGTGTAAGCAATATAGACACCGTAAATTGCATGAAAGGCAATCGGCAGCCCAATCAGAAACAGTTCAGCGAGGGGCAACAACGGTCCGGGCAGCAGGTCCTGAATGCCTTTGACCGCGTCATTGAAGGCTGCCGGACCGGCAACGGCGTGAAAGTTGGTGTAGAGGTGTTCCAGCAGGAAAGCCCCAATCGGAATGACACCGCTCAGCGAGTGCAGCCGACGGGCGAGAAAGTGATGACTCAAGGCGACGCTCATGAGACCTCAGAAGACCGGTGACGTAGGCGCTTTCCAGACGCTCCCACCTGACGAACACACGACGGTAATCAGGACGACTTGGGGCATCGGGCGACGACGAATCTCGGCCGCGCATGATGCTGAGGGGAATCGGTTCCGAATCCAACATGCGCCGGCCGGCGGAGGAAGACCACGGGTGATTATAGGCCGGGCCCCGCCGATTGCAATGTGCTTTTGTGTGTGAGCGTACGTTTTGCCGGGCGACTTTTCCGCCTCCCTGCCGGATGCGACGCCGGAGACGCCGTTGCCATGGCCTGCCCAACGAACCTGTGGCGGCTCCGCGCCACGGCCGGGCGGCAGGCGGCGCTAAGCGCCCGCCGTCTGGGTGGCGTCGGTCTGGGGAAGTGTCTCCAGACGCGGCCGCGCCAGCTTTTGTCTGATCAACTGGTGCAGGCGGTCAAAGTCTATCGGCTTGGTCAGGTAATCCGACTCGCCCAGCGGGAGCCCTTCTTCTTGGACGTACTCGATGTTGGACTGCGCCGAGATGATGATCATCGGTACGTCGCGCAGCTCGCGGTAGTGTTCTTTCTCGCCGATGAGCGTCATCACGGCTGGGCCGCTGATGTGCGGCATCATGATGTCAATGATGACCAGGTCGGGTTTGGAGCGTTTGAGGGCGCGCAAGCCGGCCAGACCGTCGGCCGCCGTTTCGACTTCGTACCCTTCAGCCGTAAGCTCGTCGTGTAGCAGGTCGAGAACATCCTGATTGTCGTCTATGACAAGGATGCGCGGTGGGGTGTTTGGTGAGCGTCCCATGGGAAACCGACGGGGACGGAAAGGTAGGCCGGCCCAGACCGGCAGATGCAGAGTTGCAGACACACTTTCCACGATTTGACAGGGCTTGTCCACCATGAGCTGCCAGCCGGCCGACGGCTACCGGCTTGGCCCCGGGCGCAGGGTGGTGGCCGGTGCAGGTTTTTGTCGGATGGAAGTGTTACGACGCCTGGTGGGAGCGGTCGGGGTGGGCCAGAAGCTGCTGCACAACCCGCTGCACGGCGTCGGGGCTGGCCGGTTTGGCCAGATAGGCGTCACAGCCCGCCGCCCGGAAACGGGCTTCGTCTTCCGTCATGGCATGTGCCGTCAGCGCAATGACTGGAACGCGCGCCAACGCCGGTTGCGCCTTGATGCGGCGTGTGGCTTCCAGCCCGTCCAGATTGGGCAGGGAAATGTCCATGACAATGACATCGGGATGAAACTGCGCCGCCGCTTCCACTGCGCTGAGTCCGTCGCCCACGGCGCAGACTTCATAGCCTTCGGCTTCCAGCTCCAGCGTGAGGATTTCCCGGCTGTCAGCGTTGTCTTCCACCACGAGAATGCGCGTCATGACAGCATGTTTTCCACGGAGTCGGTGAACCGGTGGCTCTGTCCCGCCTGGTGGCGGAAGGGCGTTTCCTGTTCGATCTTCTGAAGGTTGTTGAGCAGCCACGTCCGGTCGAGCGGCTTGGGATGGTAGCCGATGACCATGGGAAACTCGAAGGCCGTCTGGGCCATCCGCCGGTCAGCCTGGCTGACGACAATAACCGGGATGTGCTTGAGCATGGGGTCTTCCGCCAGCCGTTCGAGGTAGGTCAACCCGCTGATCCCGGGCAAAATCAGGTCAAGGACAACGACACGTGGACGTAGCACCGCCGTGAGTTCGAGACCTTCGGTGACGTTGCGTGCGCTGATGACCGTGTAACTGGTCAGGTTGAGCATGGTTTTCAACTGTTGCGCCAGGTCCGGTTCGTCATCAATGCACAGGACAATGCGGTTGTCCGGGGCAGGACATGGCAGGGCGATCGGCTTTTCGCTGGCTTCCATCCTTTCGTGCTCCCGCAGGCGGAGGGGGAGCCGCACGCGAAACACCGATCCCTTGCCCACTTCGCTTTCGACTTCAATGGTGCCATCCAGCAGAAGCACATTTTTCCTGGCAATGGAGAGACCGAGGCCGGTGCCGCCGTACTTGCGGGTGGCCGAGCCGTCCACCTGGCGGAATTCCTCAAAGATGTGCGGCAGGTCTTTCCCGGCGATGCCAATTCCCGTGTCCCGCACTTCGAGGGTAAAGGTTTCCCCGGACGGGTCCACGTCGAGGGTAACGGTGACGCTGCCCTGTTCGGTGAATTTGAGGGCATTGGAAACCAGATTGGTGACGATCTGGCGCAGCCGGGCCGGGTCTGTCACCGCCGGGGGCACGTGGGACGGCGGCGTGAAGCTCAGGGTCAGGCTTTTGGCCCGGGCCAGCGCGTCAAGCGGCGCAATGGTTTCGGACAAAAACTTCACGAGGTCCAGTTCACTGACCTGAATTTCCATCTTGCCGGCGGCAATTTTCGAGAAATCCAGGAAGGTGTTGATGAGTTCGAGCAGGTTCGTCGAATTCTCGGCAATGCGGGTCAAAGCCCGCATCTGGGCCTCGGAAAGCGAGCCGTAGCGACCACGCTGGAGCAGCGAGGTGTAGCCAATGATGGCGTTGAGTGGCGTCCGCAGTTCGTGCGACATGTTCGCCACGAACTCGGACTTGAGCCGGTTGCTCTCCATGACCGCCAGGTTGGCGCGGCGCAGGTCTTCGTTGATTTTGCGCAACTGGCGCTGGTTTTCATACAGCTCGGAGTTGGCCAGCAGAAGTTCCTGGTTGGCGCTCATCAGGTCAACGGAACGTTCCTCGACCTTCTCTTCGAGGGTTTGGGCAAAGGATTCCAGCTCGGCGACGTAGTGCTGGAGGGTCTCGCGCGTCCGTACGAAAGCGCGCGCCAGGGCGCCGAGTTCGTCGTTGGCCGTGGTCGGGATGGGATAGGTGTAGTCGCGCCGCGCCATGGCGCGTACGCCCTCCAGAAGCTGGCCGAGCGGTTGCGTGACGAAGTACCGGAGAATGAGCGAGAAAAAGGCAATGATGAACAGTCCCGTCAGCGTCACTTCCAGAAACAGCAGCTTGAAGTGGTCAATGATGAGCATGTTCATCCGGTCGGCGCGGGTGTGGACGGCGACCAGTCCCACCACGGAGCCTTCCGGCCCGGCGCGCAGCGGGGCATAGGCGGAAATCCAGGTGCCATGCTGGTCAGTATAGACATCCGTTGCCAGTGGTCCCTGGCGCCGGAGGACCTGCCAGGCTTCCGGGCGCAGTTCATGGGGGGGGGCGCGCTCCGTAAAAACCGGCATCCAGCCTCCGTCCTGCCGGTAGAACAGATCAATCGGCTGCTCCAGTTCGTTGGCGCGCTGAAGGTCAAGGAGTCGTGATCGCACCACCGCGGGCAGGCGGGTTTCAGCGTCCTGTTCCAACGGGATGAGGGGCGCGTCAATCACCGCCGCGGCCGTGGCGGCAATGTGCTGCAAGTGGCGGCTTTGCTCGGCAATCTTGTCGCGCCGGAGGTTGCGATAAAACAGGTAGTCCACGCCAAAGATGAGCGGCGCAGCGCACAGCAGTGTGGTGAGCAGGATTTTGTAGTGCAGGCGTCCGTGGAGCGGCGGCTCCTCGCTGACCTGCCCGGCGGTTTGTTCCGTCGTGGTTGGAACTTCGCTCATGCGCGACTCCCGAAGCGGTGCGGTGCCAGGTCTCAGGCCAACCGTTCGCGTCCCTCCAGGTAGGGGCGCAGCGCCGGTGGAATGACCACCGAGCCATCGGCCTGCTGGTGATTTTCGAGCAGCGCCAGCCACGTCCGCCCAACCGCCAACCCGGAGCCGTTGAGCGTGTGGACGAACTCCGGCTTCATACCAGGTTCGCGCCGGAAGCGGATGTCGGCGCGGCGTGCCTGGAAGGCTTCAAAGTTGCTGCACGAAGAAATTTCCCGGTAGGTCTGCTGGCTGGGCAGCCAGACTTCCAGATCGTAGGTTTTGGCCGCCGCAAAGCCCAGATCGCCGGTGGCCAGCACGACCTTGCGGTAGGGCAGTTCCAAACGCTGCAACACCGCTTCTGCGTTGGCCGTCAGGCGTTCGAGTTCCGCGTAGCTGTCTTCGGGTTTGACAAACGCCACGAGTTCGACCTTGTCAAACTGGTGCTGGCGGATAAGCCCACGGGTGTCGCGGCCATAACTGCCGGCTTCGCTGCGAAAGCAGGGCGTGTAGGCAACATACCGGATGGGTAGTTGCGCGCCGTCGAGCACTTCACCCCGGTGCAGATTGGTGACCGGGACTTCAGCCGTGGGAATCAGGTACAGACCGCGCTCATCGGTCAGCTTGAACAGGTCCGGCTCGAATTTGGGAAGCTGTCCCGTGCCAAACAGGGCCTCGCCATTGACGATGAACGGTGGGAGCACTTCCGTGTAGCCGTGTCCGGTCAGGTGCAGGTCGAGCATGAAGCTGATGAGCGCCCGTTCCAGTTTGGCTCCCAGCCCCTTGAGGACGGCAAAGCGCGCGCCTGACACCTTGGCAGCGCGTTCCAGGTCCAGAATACCGAGCGCCGTGCCAAGTTCGACGTGGTCCTTGGGGGGGAAGTCGAAGTGGCGCGGTTCGCCCCAGCGCGCGACTTCCTGGTTGGCCGATTCATCGCCGACCGGGACAGACTCGTGGGGCACGTTCGGAATGATGCGCACGAGTTCCTGCAGGCGCTGTTCGACACTTTCCCGTTCAGCTTCGAGGGCTTCAATGCTGGCCTTGAGTTCCCGCATTTCAGCACGTTTGGCTTCCGCTTCGTCCTGCTGCCCGGCCTTGAGCAGCGCGCCAATCTGGGGACTGACCCGGTTGAGCGCAGCTCTGCGCTGTTCGACTTCCGCAATCAGCCGCCGGCGCGTGGCGTCGAGTTCGGTGAAGCTGTCAAGCGTGAGATCGGTGCGGCGGTTGAGCAGGGCGCGACGAACGAGGTCGAGGTGCTGGCGGATGAAATCAAGGGCAAGCATGGCTGTGAAATGGGTTGCGGAAAGAAAACCGGGTTCACCGGCCGGAAATACGGTTTCAGACCGTCGGGACACCGCCCGGAAGCGGTTCCGGCCTAGAAGACAACCGTTTCCTGGTATTCACCGAAGACGCGGCGCAGGCGGTCGGAAATTTCGCCTACGGTGGCGTATCGTTCAACAGCATCGAGAATGTAGGGCATCAGGTTGTCCGTCCCACGGGCGGCGGCTTCAAGGGCGTCGAGGGCAGCCGTGCAGGCGGCTGTGTCGCGCCGTGCCCGCAGACTGCGTACCCGTTCAACCTGCGCGCGTTCGATTTCGGGATCAATGCGCTGGATGGGAATGGGGTGCTCTTCGGCAACCTGGAAGCGGTTGACGCCGACGACAATGGCTTCGTTCCGCTCCACGGCGCGCTGGTAGTCAAAGGCGGCCTGCTGGATTTCACGTTGCGGGAAACCCTGCTCAATGGCCGCCAGCATGCCGCCCAGCGTGTCAATCTTTTCAATGTAGGCGGTGGCCTGCCGTTCGAGTTCATCGGTCAGGGCTTCGATGAAGTAGGACCCGCCGAGGGGGTCAGCTACGTCGGCGACACCGGACTCATAGGCGAGCACCTGCTGGGTACGCAGGGCAATCCGGGCGGATTCCTCCGTCGGCAGTCCCAGGGCCTCGTCTTTGCCGTTTGTGTGCAGCGACTGCGTACCGCCCATCACCGCCGCCAGCGCCTGCACCGTCGTGCGAATGACGTTGACTTCAGGCTGCTGGGCCGTGAGCGTGCTGCCGGCCGTTTGCGTGTGGAAGCGCAACTGCCACGCCTTGGGCTGGGTGGCTTTGAACCGCTCGCGCATGATGCGGGCCCACATGCGCCGGGCCGCGCGGAACTTGGCGACTTCTTCAAACAGGTTGTTGTGCGCGTTGAAGAAAAACGACAGGCGCGGGCCAAAGGTATCCACGTCGAGGCCGGCGGCAATGGCAGCTTCGACGTAGGCAATGCCGTCGGCCAGCGTGAAGGCAATTTCCTGGGCGGCCGTCGCCCCGGCTTCCCGGATGTGGTAGCCCGAAATCGAAATGGTGTTCCAGTTGGGCACCTCGCGGGCGCAGTAGGCAAACAGGTCGGTGATGAGCCGCAGGGAGGGGCGGGGCGGATAGATGTACGTCCCGCGCGCAATGTATTCCTTGAGAATGTCGTTCTGGACCGTGCCGTTGAGTTTGTCGGGGGTGACGCCCTGGCGCCGGCCGACGGCGATGTAGAGGGCAAGCAGAATGGGGGCCGTGGCGTTGATCGTCATCGAGGTCGAGACCTGGTCGAGCGGAATACCGTCAAACAGCACGGCCATGTCTTCGAGGGAATCAATGGCGACGCCGACCTTGCCCACTTCTCCCAGGGCGAGGGGGGAGTCGGAGTCCAGCCCAATCTGGGTCGGCAGGTCAAAGGCCACGCTGAGACCGGTCGTGCCCTGCGACAGCAGGTAGCGGTAGCGGGCGTTGGATTCCGCTGCGGTGGCAAAGCCGGCGTACTGCCGCATCGTCCACAGCCTGGCGCGGTACATCGTCGCGTGAATGCCGCGCGTGAAGGGATACTCGCCGGGCTTTTCGTCGGTGGGGGGCGGGGCGTCGGCAGGCAGGTAGTAAGGCTTCAGCTCGATACCCGATGCGGTCCGCCGCTTGGTCTCAGCTTTTTTGGATGACATAGGGCTATGTGTTCACAGGACGTATGCAGAACAACGTCCGTCGGGTGGCGCACCGGCCACACCCGACGGCGCGTGACAAGATGATAGTGTGTTGGCGGCGTGTTTGCTACATTGTCATCCCACACTGCCACCCTTGATTTCCCTGATCAGGTCGTACTTCCGGGGCTGATACTGTGAGCTTTGTGTATGCCGTCGCGCTTTGCCCGAACGCCCTTTGGGCTGCCCTACAAGCTGCTGATATGGGGACTCGGCCTCGCTTTCTGGTCGCTGGTCATCGTCATCGAACTGAAAGTGCTGGGGGGGCTGTGGGTTGACCTGTTCGGACTCTTTCGCCGGCGCGATGGACTGGCCGCGGCGGTGTTTCTGCTGCTTCTGATGGTGTGTGCCTTCCTGCGCCGCCGGTCGGACGCCTACGCCCATCTGCTGGCCGAAGACGGATTGATGGTGCTGTTCGTGCTGGTTTTCCCGACGGAACTGACCATCACGCTGCTCGGCCTTGCCGGTGTACTGGAATCCATCAGTCAACACGCCGAACGCTTGCAGCGACGACTCCCGATGGGCGACTGGTTGATCGTTTTGGGCGAGATCATCTTTCAGGGAGGTGTCGCCGCCTTCATCGGACTGACCGGAAGCACCGTTGAGCAGGCCGTCCATTTCAGCGAATGGCACCTGGCGCCCCGGTTTGGTCTGCGGGAACTGGTGGTGATTCCGCTTATCTACCTTTCCATCTTTACCATGCGGGTGAGCGTTTCGTTCCTGACCCTGTGGACGCGGGGCATCTCGCTGACACTGTTTCTTCAGGACGTGCGCGCGACCCAGTCGGTCATCACGTTTCTGGCTGAATTTGCCACCGTGGTGCTGTCCATCATGATTGCCGTGGTCTATGCGCGGCTGGACTTTCTGCCCGTGGTGGCGCTGGGCACGGTGCTGGTGGCGTTGGTGGCGCTGCTGAGCAAACAGGCCGAGGCAGCGGCGCGCCAGCAGCGGACGATTGCCGAGATGAAGATTCTCGTCGGAGTCGGGCGCGCCCTGAGTAATCCGGCGCAAACCCGCCGGGAGTTGCTCAAAACACTCTACCAGGAAGGGCGTGACCTGTTCCGCGCCGATTCGTTGGCGGTGTATCTGTTTCCCGAAGACGACCACCGGCCCCAGACGCTCGAATGGCAGTCGGTGACAACGGCGCGCCCGAAGTCAGAACGCCGGGGAACAAACGTGCCGGATTTCCAGCAGAGCGGGAACTGGACGGCGAACAGTTCCACCGGAGAGCAGGTGGCGCTCCTGCCCGAAAGGGACGCCTTGGGGTTGGCCGAATGGTGCGTGCAGCACAAGCAGGCGCTACGGCTTCAGGACATCGAGCGCGAGGCAGCGCTGTACAACTACCGGTGGCTGACCGAACGCCTGCCCTATCGCTCCTGGATGGGCGTGCCACTGGAGGCCGAAAAAAAGGTGCTGGGTGTCATCAGTGTGGCCAGTCAACAGCCGCAGGCTTTTTCCGAACAGGACGAAGAAATGCTCCGCGCCCTGGGACAGCAACTCGTCGGGGCGCTCGAAAAGGCCCGGCTCTATGAACTGGCCACCATAGACGGGCTGACCGGGTTGCTCAATGCCCGTGCTGTCCGGGCCAGACTGGCTGAGGTCTTTGCCAAAACCCTGGCTGATAATGGTCAGATGGGTGTCCTGATGTTTGACATTGACTTTTTCAAAAAGGTCAACGACACCTACGGCCACGAAGTCGGCAACGAGGTGTTGCAATACCTGTCCAAGCTGGTCAGAAGCAAACTGCGGGATACCGACATTGCCGGACGCTACGGCGGTGAGGAATTCATCGTGATTTTGCCACAGACGCCGGTCAAAGGAGCGCTCGATGTCGCCGAACGCCTCCGCCGGCATATTGCCGCCCGTCCCGTTCCGACGACCGCCGGAGAACTGCCCATCACGGCCAGCTTTGGGGTGGCCTACCTTCCCATGCCGGGAGTGACAACGCCCGACAAACTCGTGGAGGTGTCCGACCAGGCGCTCTATGCCTCAAAGCGCAACGGACGCAACCGGGTCACATTGGCGTCGGAGCCGGGTGTGTCGGAGTCCGAAACCTCGGCTCCGGCGTAGCCCCTGGGGGCGCCGTCCCAAGCCCAACGCTTTTTCGGGAGAAATGCCATGTCGGAGTTTAGCCAGCCGCAGTTGACCGTGCTGTTTGATGCCGGGCAGATACAGGCGCGGATTCGGGAACTGGGCGCGGCCATCACCCGCGACTACGCCGGGCAGTCGCCGCTGCTCGTGGTGGTGCTCAAGGGGGCCGTCCCGTTTGGGGCCGATTTGGTACGCGCCATTGACCTGCCCATCACGCTCGATTTCATCGCCGTGTCCAGCTATGGCATGGCGACCAAGTCATCGGGCGAGGTGCGCCTGCTCAAGGACCTCGACAGCAGCCTGCGGGGGCAGCCGGTCATCATCGTGGAAGACATCGTGGATACGGGGCTGACCCTCGCCTACCTGCTCGACATGTTCCGCCGCCGCGAAGCGGCCTCGGTGCGGGTGGCGGCCCTGCTGGACAAACCCGAACGTCGCCAGCGGGAGGTGGAGGTATCCTATGTCGGGTTCACCATTCCCAATGCCTTTGTCGTCGGTTTTGGGCTGGATTATGCCGAGCGGTACCGCAACCTGCCTTATGTGGCCATTCTCGATCCGTCGGCCGTGACCAAAGGGTGAACCGGCGGCTTGTCGCCGGGGGCATTGCCGGTGGTCAGGTGGCCAGGCGGATGTCGGTGGCGATGAACTGAAGGCTGGTTCGGCCCTGCCACACGTTGATGTCCGGCCGGCCGAGGACCTCGACTTTGGCCTGCCGGGGGAGTTGTTCGGCATATTCCCGCCGTTGCCACCACAGCACTTCGGCCCGGTGCGGCCCGTCGCCAAGGATGAGCTTGAGGTGCTGATCCTTGAGGATGCGCTGTTCCAGGATGTGACCGCGCAGGATGAACCGTGGGTGTGGGTTGCCGATGCCGTGGGGTTCGAGTTTGGCAAGGCTTTCGACCAGCGGGAGGGTCAGTTCGCCCAGCGGCAGCTCGCCATCGGCAACATACACGCGGGTCAGGGCGTCCGGCGGCAGGACCTGCCGGGCGTAGGCATTGATGCGCTGCTGCAACTCCGGCAGCCGTTCTACCGGAAGGCAGAAACCGGCGGCGGCCGGGTGTCCCCCGTAGCGGAGAAAAAGCCCATCCTGGCCAATGGTCTGAAGCGCCTCGATGAGATTGAACTGGGGGATGCTGCGCCCGGAGCCGTGGGCGATACCGTCCCGAATGCTACAGACCAGCGCCGGGTGGTGATGGCTTTCCACGACCTTCGAGGCCGCAATCCCGACCACGCCCTGATGCCAGCCGTCGGTATGGTTGCCGGCCAGGACATAAACCGGATCATCCTGCGGTTGGCTGGCAATCCGGGCTTCGAGCTGGTCCACCAATTGCCGTTGAATGGCCTGGCGTTCGGTATTCCAGGCGTCAATCTGTTGCGCCCGCTGCCGGGCCTCATCCGGTGTGAGGCTGTCGAACAACTGGATGATGCCCACGGTGGTGCCTTCAATCCGCCCGGCGGCATTGATACGCGGCCCGAGGCGGAAGCCAAGGTCGCCGGCCCCGATGGGACGTTCCCTGAGTCCCGCCACTTCAAGGAGCGCGGACAGACCGGGATTTTTCGAGCCGCTGTTGAGACCGCGCAGCCCTTCCGCCACGATGGCCCGGTTGGCCGGGCTGGAGAGGGGAACGAGATCGGCATACGTGCCGATGGCGACGAGCTTGGTCAGGGAGCGGAGAAATGCCTCCCCATTGGGGCGTTCGCCGAGCAGGGCGCGGGCCATCTGCCAGGCCAGCCCACAGGCGGCGAGGTCTTTCTCCGGGTAGGCGTCGCCGACCTGTTTCGGGCAGACCACGACGGCATCCGCCGGAACCCGGCTGCCCAGCGCCGTATGGTGGTCAATGCACACGCCGACGATGCCCTGCGCCCGCGCCATTTCCCATTCGCGGTGGGCGGTGATGCCGATGTCCACCGACACGAGCACCTGAACGCCATCGGCGGCCGCCTGCCCGATGATGCCGGGATTGAGTCCGTAACCTTCCTGTTCCCGGTCGGGAACGTAGTAGGAAACGAAGTCGTCCGTCTGGACGCCGAGTTGCCGCAGCACATTGCGGAGCGTGACCAGCCCGGTCGTGCCGTCGCAGTCGTAGTCTCCGACGATGCGGATGCGCTCCCGGCGCTCCACGGCCCGCCCGATGATATGCAGGGCTTCTGTGAGGTTGCGCATCGGGCGCGGGTCGGGCACGTGGGTCAAATCCGGTGTGAGAAAGGCGGCCGCCTGTTCCGGTGTCGTCAGTCCCCGGTTGATGAGGCAGGTGGCGACGAGCGGGTGAATGTCCAGCGCCTGCGTCAGGCGCTTCACGGCATCCGCCGGCGGGGTGGCTTGTTTCCAGAGAGCGCCGCTGAGGGAGCGGCGGGGGGCATGGACGGACATCGGGAACAGGCATCGGGACGGAATGGGGCACCAGTCACGCGGAGACGCGGAGGCACAGAGATGACACGTTCCACTTACCACGTGACGCACGCCCGATATGACTATCACCAAGAACAGCCGGCAGGTCAAACGGTGGGCATCCGTCGGCATCCGGGGCGCTGCGCGTCCTGCGCGCCCCACCAATCGCTGGCGGGGGCATCAGGGTTGGGGCTTCTCCAGACTGGTTTCGATTCAGTAAGGTGGAAGTGTCGTCGGGCGGGCGGCGGGTTGGCCGTTTTTGTTTCACATGTTACGCTTGCTGACTTTGAACAACACTCAGCCCGATTTTCAACGATGGTTTTTGGTTGCATGCATCTGGACGGTCGGCGGTTGGCTTCAGGCCTTGGCCTTGCGCTGGATGGTGTGGCGCGCATCCAAAACCGCGCATTTTGTGGAGGGTAGGCTTTGAACAACGGCAACTTTCTTTTTTCCTCTGAATCCGTGACTGAGGGGCATCCCGACAAGATGGCCGACCAGATTTCGGACGCCATTCTCGATGAAGTGCTCCGCCGCGATCCCCAGGGGCGGGTGGCGTGCGAGACCCTGCTGGCAACGGGATTGGTGGTCATTGCCGGTGAAATCACCACGACCGCGTATGTGGACTTCCCGACGGTGGCGCGGGATGTCGTCCGGCGGATTGGTTACGACAATGCCGAGTATGGCTTCGACGCCAAGACCTGTTCGGTCATTTCCACCATCAATGCCCAGTCGCCGGACATCGCCATGGGGGTGGATACCGGCGGGGCCGGCGACCAGGGGCTGATGTTCGGCTTTGCCTGCACGGAAACGCCCGAACTCATGCCGCTGCCGATTCAACTGGCGCACCGGTTGACCCAGCGCCTGGCGCAGGTGCGGCGCGACGGCACGCTGGAGTATCTGCGGCCGGATGGCAAAGCCCAGGTGTCGGTCGAGTACCGGGACGGCAAACCACATCGCATCGCGGCCGTGGTGGTTTCAACCCAGCATGCCGAATCGGTCAAATCCGATGAACTCCGGCGGGACATCGAGCGCCACGTCATCCGCCACATCATCACCAATGGCATGCTCGATGCCGATACCAGGCTGCACATCAATCCCACCGGGCGGTTTGTCATTGGCGGCCCCATGGGCGATACGGGGCTGACCGGACGCAAGATCATCGTGGATACCTACGGCGGCTATGCTCCGCACGGTGGCGGTGCGTTTTCGGGCAAGGACCCGACGAAGGTGGACCGGTCGGCGGCCTACATGGCGCGCTACATCGCCAAGAACGTCGTGGCGGCCGGACTGGCTGACCGCTGCCAGGTGCAGTTGGCCTACGCCATCGGTGTTGCCGAGCCGGTCTCGATTTATGTCGAAACCTTCGGCACCGGAAAGATTCGCCCGGAAACCATTGTCGAACTCATCCGGGCCCACTTTGCCCTGACACCCCTTGGCATCATCGAAACCCTCGATCTGCGCCGTCCCATCTATTCCCCGACGGCGGCTTATGGCCACTTCGGACGCGATGAGGAAAGTTTCACCTGGGAGCGGACCGACAAAGCCGAGGTGCTGCGCAAGGAAGCCGGACTGTGAGTTGCCGGTAAGTCGTCGGCGGCCGGGCCGGGCCGTGGGTTGTCCGGCTGTGGACGGGCCGCCAGGGTTTTTCCCCATATCCAATCCGAGGACATCATCGAATGAGTACCAGTGTCGCACAAGTCAAACACTATGACGTGGCCGATTTGGCGCTGGCGCCCCTGGGGCGCAAGCGTATTGAATGGGCCGACCGTGAAATGCCCGTCTTGCGGCTGATTCGGGAGCGGTTTGCCAAAGAGCGCCCACTTGAAGGGCTGCGGCTGGTCGCCTGCTGCCACGTAACGACGGAAACCGCCAATCTCGCCCGGGCCCTTCAGGCGGGCGGGGCCGAAGCCGTTCTCATTGCCTCCAATCCGCTTTCGACGCAGGACGACGTGGCGGCCTCGCTGGTGGCCGACTTCGGTATCCCGGTATTTGCCCGCAAGGGGGAGTCCACCGACGACTACCGCAAGCACGTGCTGCTGGCGCTCGACACCAACCCGCACCTCATCATTGATGACGGCGGGGATGTCATCTCGACACTGGTCAAAGAGCGAAGCGATTTGGTGCCCAACGTTCTGGGCAGTACCGAAGAAACGACCACCGGGATTCAGCGCCTCCGGGCCATGCAGGTCAGTGGCGTCCTGCCGTTTCCGGTCATTGCCGTCAACGACGCCCAGACCAAGCACATGTTCGACAACCGCTACGGCACGGGACAATCCACGCTCGATGGGGTGATTCGCGCCACGAACCTGCTGATGGCCGGGCGGACCCTGGTTGTCGTCGGTTACGGCTGGTGCGGCAAGGGCGTCGCCATGCGCGGGCGTGGGCTGGGCGCCAACGTCATCGTGTGTGAAGTCAATCCCATCCGGGCCATCGAAGCCGTCATGGATGGCTTCCGGGTCATGCCGGTCGCCGAAGCCGCCGCGCAGGGCGATGTGTTCATCACTGTCACCGGCAACCGCCATGTCATTGACCGCCAGCATTTTGCTGCCATGAAAGACGGCGCCATCGTCTGCAACTCCGGCCACTTCGACCTGGAACTCAACCTGGTTGCTCTCAAGGAAATGGCGCGTGAGGTACGTGACGTACGCCCGTTCGTGCAGGAATACGAGCTGGCTGAGACCGGCCGCCGTGTCATCGTCCTGGGTGAGGGACGGCTCATCAACCTTGCCGCCGCCGAAGGCCATCCGGCGAGCGTGATGGATATGAGCTTTGCCAATCAGGCGTTGTCGGCTGAATACCTCAAAAAGCACGCGGGAAGCCTCGAAAAAACCATTCACCGCCTGCCGGAAGAGGTGGACCTGGAGATTGCTTCCCTCAAGCTCGAAGCCATGGGCGTCCGCATTGATACGCTCACGGCCGAGATGGTCGAATACATCAACAGTTGGGAGCACGGCACGTAAGCCGGCGTAAGCTGATGCCTGCCGGGGCCGCCGTCCTTTCTGATTCAGGAAGGGACGGCGGCTGTTTCTGTTGGTGGTGATATGGCCGGCGGTGGCGCCGGGCGGTTGACGCTGGGCCGTACCGATGCGCTGGCCGGTACGCCGGCGGTGCTTTCGAGCCGTGCGCCGAGCAGTTCGACATCGTAGCCTTCCCGGCGCACCCGCATGTCGAAATACAGCAGGCAGTAGGCAATGGTCGCCATGGGCAGGGTCAGCAGCTTGCCAAGCTGGTCGGCCACATTGAAGGCCAGGATGAACCAGGTCGGCGTGCGGGTCAGGTCCTCGAAATAGCCGTTGAGAATGACGTACACGAGAAACGGAATGCCAATGGCCGAGATGGCCGCCGACGCAATCGCCAGATCGAAGAGCGTAATCTGAACGACCCGCCAGATCGTTCCCCGCGCCAGTTGCAGGGCGCGAACGATGCTGTCCCACGTCGCGCGGCCCTCGATCATGACCACGCTGGGGATGAGCGCAACCTGCGCCACAGCGGCACAATACCCGACGAAGCCCAGGGCAGTGAGGGCAAACAGCAACAGGGTGAAGAGTCCGCCGGCAAGCACGGACGGGAGATAGCCAAACAGCAGGAACGACATGGCGATGGCCGTCCACGCAATGATCATCCCAACGAAGAACAGTCCTGAGATCACCATTCCAAACAGGACATACCCGATGAGTTGCGTCAGGATGAGCGGCCACAGGCGGACGCCTACCATGCGCCAGGTGCGCCAGAAGCCAATTGGCACGTCGAGCATGACGAAATCGGCCACCGTCCGGGTCAGCCCGCCGGTGATGAGCATCAGCAGCAGCGGGCTGATCAGGTAGGTCAGGGAGTAACCAAGGGTCATCCCCAGGATCAGGACAGGCAGTGTGGCGGCCGATTCCCGCAGCCCGGTGAAGGTGTAGGCGATCAGGAGGGTTCCCGTGCAACTGGTCACGACCGGGATGGCCGCCAGCGCCAGCAGGGGAGCGAAGTTGTGCCGGTAGATGTGAACCGCCCGGTCAATGAGATCGCCAGTGGAGAGGGGCTCAAGATCGGCCAGTTGGTGCAGGCTCGGCAGTTCGGACGACCGACCGGGAGACAGCGTACCCATTATCGTTCCGCCTTTTTCTTCATCCGCACCTGATTCCCACGGGCGTTGTACTCGACCTCATCCATAATGTGGTAGATGAGCATGACGCCGCGCCCGCAGGTACGCATCAGGCAACTCGGATCGGTTGGGTCGGGCAGGGCATTGAGGTCGAAGCCGTCGCCTTCGTCGGTGATGGTGAACGTCACTTCATCGTGCGTAAACTCGACGACGACGTGAACCTGCTTGGTCGGGTCTTCGTGGTTGCCATGCTTGATGGCATTGGCAATGGCTTCGTCCAGCGCCAGAACGATGTTGGAGTTCGGTTCGGCAATGCCGCGGGCTTCGAGCAGGCTCATCAATTCCTGCAACAGCTCGTGCATGCGCGGGATGACACTGGGGATGACGAACTCCAGGCGGTCAAGCTGCGGGGCCGGGGCGGTCGTCCGGTCGGCAGAGTGTCCTCCCATGGGGCCAGGCAAGTCCTTCGGTCTGGGATCGAGGTGGCATGCCCCGGTAGGCTAACACAGTTTGCCCACCGCGCCTATGCCGCGCCGTCACACGGGCTGGGCCTGTCCGGCCAGGGCCGGCGCCCGGCGCTCATTCCGGGTGTCCGTGGCGATGCGTCCGTCGCGGATGGTCAGGACCCGGTGGGCATACGCGGCGATGTCAGGCTCGTGCGTCACCACGATGATGGTGTTGCCGCGTTCGTGAAGGACATCGAGCAGCGCCATGATTTCCCGGCTCGTGGCCGAGTCGAGGTTGCCGGTTGGTTCATCCGCCAGAATGATGGAGGGATTGTTGACCAGCGCCCGCGCAATGGCGACCCGTTGCCGCTGTCCGCCGGAGAGTTCATTCGGGCGGTGGTGCATGCGGTGCGCCAGGTCAACCTGTTCGAGCGCCCGCCTGGCGCGTTGCAGCCGTTCAGCCGACGGCACGCCGCTGTAGATGAGGGGCAGTTCGACATTGTGCAGGGCCGTGGCACGGGGCAGCAGGTTGAAGGTCTGGAAGACAAACCCGATTTCCTGATTGCGCACCCGGGCCAGTTCATCATCGTTCATGGCCGAAACGAGTTTGCCGTTGAGCCAGTACTCGCCCTTGGTCGGCGTGTCGAGGCAGCCGATGATGTTCATCAGGGTGGTTTTGCCTGACCCGGACGGCCCGATAATGGCGATGTACTCGTTGCGCTGGATGGTGAAACTCACCCCGTGCAGCGCGTGGATGACCTCATCCCCCATCCGGTAGGTTTTCCACACGTCTTTGGTCTCGATGAGCGTGGCCGACGGTGTTACGGATTGCGGGCGCAGGGCCGTGGCCGGTGCGGCTTCAAGCGACACAGTGGTACTTTCCATGAGGTTTCCGCTTCATCCTTTGCCTTGGTTGGTCGTTTCCGCCTTGGCGTCGCGGGTGATGGACGTTCCCGGCCGGAGCGTGCGAAGCAGGCGGTAGGGGCCGGTCACGACCAACTGCCCTTCCGACAGGCCCTCGACAACTTCGATGTCCGTTTCACCCAGAATACCCGTCGTGACGGGCACAAACCTCGCCTTGCCGCCTTCCTCGACGAAAACACCGGAAACCTCGTTGCGCTTGGCCGGCTTTTTGTCACCTTCACCGCTGGCGGGAGGCGGCGTTGGAGCGGGGGGCGTCGTCTGAGACATCTCGGATGGGTCGCGGCTGACCAGGGCTTGCAGCGGAACGACGAGGACATTGCGCCGGGTATCGGTGGTGATGACGGCCGTGGCCGACATGCCGGGACGAAGCCGCGCCCGGTCTTTTTCAGATGGTTCAAGGCGAATTTTGACCTTGAAGTTCTTGGCTTCCTGGGAAGTCGTGTTGGCCGCAATCGTCTGCCCGGAGCGGGTCACGGCGCTTTGTCCGACTTCGGCCACCTGGCCGGGAATCTCGGTGTCGCCCAGGGAGTCCACCTTGACCTTGGCCGGCTGTCCAATCCGAACGTTGGCAATGTCGGTTTCATCCACTTGGACTTCGACGTTGATTTCCGACATGTCAGCAATCGTCATCAGGGGCGTAGTATTGAAGTTGGCAACGGCAAATTCGCCGACCCGCACGGGCAGGCTCGACACCACACCATCAATGGGCGACTTGCGAATGGTCTGGTCGAGGAAATACTGCGCATTCGTCAACTGTGCCTGGGAGGCTTTGACGCGCTGCCAGGCCGATTTGCTGGATTCTTCAGCCCGCTGAACCGCAATCTCGGCGTCCTTGACGACCTGCCGGAGCCGTTCAATCTGAATGAGCTGGGCGTCGTAGGTGGCCTTGGCGACATCGTAGTTGGCCCGCGCCGTGTCAAACTCGGCGCGTGATACCACGCCGGCTTCAAGCAGTTCGGTGGTGCGCTGCAACTGAACCTGCTGCAGGTCGAGCTGGGCTTTGAGCCGGTTGAGGTCGGTTTCGGCCGCAATGAGCTGCGCCTTGTTCTGGGTGACGAGATTGCGGGCGCTCAGCACCTGGGTCTCGGTGGCGCGGGCATCCTGCTCGGCCGCGCGATAGTTGGCTTCGGCGCTCTGCTGCGAGGTCAACTGCTGGGTGGGGTCCACCTTGACCAGGGGTTGCCCTTTGCGAACCACGTCACCCTCTTTGACAAAAATATCCGTCACGCGCCCCGGAACTTCGGCCGTGAGGTTGTACAGCGCCACCGGACGCACTTCGCCGGAGGCTGAGACTTTGGCCTCAAGCAACTCACGCCGTCTGACCGGCTCAATCTGGACGCTCAGCGCATCGGTCCGCCGCGTCAGGAGGCTGGCCGCGACGATTCCGGCGATGAGCAGGGTCACGCCGCCAACGATGAAAAGTTTTTTGGTTCGACTCAGTGCCATAAATGTGGGAGCCTCAGACCCCTGCCAGGTTGGAAGATATTGGCTATGCACCGGGCTGGAATGTAACGCGGATGTTTACGCCGCAGGGGTACGGAGAGTTTCATGAAAAAAATGCACCGTCGGGCAGAGGTGGGGTAGAAGTCAGGTCGAAATGCTGCGCCGGGGCAGGTTTTTTAAATCGCCTTGGGTATGATAATCCGTCGGACAGGCAGACTGTGTGTGGCGGCATACTTTGATGCCGGTGACTTCATTCCGGGCAGGCGCACATGACAGTTCTTTACACAGCCCAGTGGGTGCTTCCGGTGGCCACACCACCAGTTCAGGATGGGGCCGTTGCCGTCGCCGATGGGCGCATCGTGGCCGTGGGGCCCGAAGCCGAAGTGCGTGCCCGCCTGGCGCGCCTGGGGACGCTCGAAACCGTGGCCCTGGGGCGCGCGGCCCTGTGCCCCGGTTTTGTCAATGTCCACAGCCACCTGGAGTTGACGGCGCTGCGCGGCCGCCTGGAAGACCTGTCGTTTTTCGACTGGATTCGGACCCTGACCCGTCTGCGCGGTGAGCAGATGGCGGTTGCAGATTTGGAAGTCTCGGCGCAGTGGGGCGTTGTCGAAGCGGCCCGGGCCGGCATCACGACCCTGGCCGATACGGAAACTTCCGGCGCGGGTTTTCGCGCCCTGTGCCAGGGCGGACTGCGCGGCATTGCCTATCAGGAAGTCTTCGGCCCTGATCCGATGCAGGCCAAAAAAAGTCTCACCGGCCTCAAGCGGCGGCTGGAAGCCCTGCGCCCGGCGGAAACCGACCTGGTGCGGCTTGGCATCTCTCCCCACGCCGTCTATTCCGTGTCGTCCCTGCTGTTCCGGCTCGTCATCGAATACGCCGAACGGCAGGCGCTTCCGGTGGCGATTCACTGTGCCGAATCCCAGGCCGAGGATGATTTTCTGCGGAGCGGACAGGGACCCTTCGCGCAGTTTCTGCGGGAGCGCGGCATTGCCTGGACGCCGCCCCGGGTGTCAACCATCCGGTATCTCAGCGACCTGAATGTGCTGCGGGTCAAGCCACTGCTCATTCACGCCGTACGCGCCACGGAAGAGGACATCGGCCTGCTGACCTTCCACGGCGCCAGCGTGGCTCACTGCCCAAAATCCAATGCCAAGTTCGGGCACGGCATCGCTCCGGTCAGCCGGATGCGCCAGCGGGGCGTGCGCGTCGGGTTGGGCACGGACAGCGTGGCCTCCAACAATGTCTGCGACCTGCTCGATGAAGGGCGGTTCGCCCAGCTTCTCAGCCGCGCCACCCAGGGCGACGGTCAACTGCTGCCGGCGGCCGCCCTGCTCCAGTGGATGACGCTGGATGGCGCGTGCGCCCTTGGGCTGGATGACCGCATCGGCACGCTCGAAGTCGGCAAGGAAGCCGACCTCGTGGGGATTTCCCTCGCCGGCCCGCATCTCGAACCGGTCTATGACCCGGTGGCGGCGCTTGTGACGGCGGCCACCGGACGGGATGTGGTGCTGACGGTTGTCCAGGGGCGGGTGATTTACGACGGTCAACGGGTGCTGACCCTGGACGAAGACCGGCTTCGGGAGCATTTGCGGCAGTTTGCCGGGCGGCTGGGTACGGTTCACGGAACGTGAGGGGCGTTACCGGAAGAGGTCAGTCCGGTGCTGCTGGGCCGGTGATGTCCAGGAATACCGGGTTTTTGGTATAGTGCGCCCTCTGACAACACCACAGTCCGGCTGCCAGCCTGCGGAGATACGAAAGGATACCGGCCGATGAACAGCATGACCGGCTTTGGCCGTGCCAGCCTTACCACCGATGAGTTCTCCCTGACGGTCGAGCTGCGGACGGTCAACAACCGGTTTCTCGACATTCAGGTGCGGTTGCCCTCCGAGTTGGCAGCGGCTGAAGTGCCGTTGCGCAAGCTCATCCAGGCGCGGCTGCAACGGGGGCGGGTTGAAGCCACAGTGAGTCTGGTTCAGCAGCGCCCGGTGACGTTTCAGGTCAACCTGCCGCTCGTGCAGGGCTATGTGGCGGCGCTCCGGCAGGCGCAGGCGGCAACCGGCGTGTCCGGGGACTTTGACCTCAGTCTGATTGCACGGCTGCCCGGTGCGATCCAGCCGGTCACGGAGACCGATGCCGCCTTTGCCGCGCGCCTTGCGGAAGGGTTGCTGACCGCAGCCGGACAGGCCCTCGACGCCCTGACGGCGATGCGCCAGACGGAAGGCGCGGCCCTGGCGCAGGAGATTGCCGCCCGACTGGAACAGATTGCCGCGCGCATTCCCGAAATCGAAGCGGCGGCGGCACTGGTGTTCGAGAACCAGCGCGCCCGGCTGGAGCGCCGGATGCAGGCCCTGCTCCGTGACCTCGGCAGCCTGGATGAGACCCGCCTGGCGCAGGAAGCCGCCTATGCCGCGGAACGCTGTGACATTACGGAAGAAGTCGCCCGTCTGCGGAGCCACGTGGCGCAGATGCGTGACCTGCTCATCAGTGAAGCGCCCGGAGTTGGCAAGGCAATGGATTTTCTCTTACAGGAAATGAACCGCGAAGTGAATACGATGCTGTCCAAAACCAGTGACACCACGGTTCACGACGTGGCGCTTTTCATCAAGACCGAAGTCGAGAAAATCAAGGAGCAGGCCCAGAATGTCGAGTGACCGGCCGCATTCTCTTCGTCGCGGCATGCTGGTGGTTGTCTCCGCGCCGTCGGGGGGAGGGAAATCCACGCTCCTGAGTCGTCTGCTGAAGTCAGTGGACAATCTCTACTATTCGGTTTCCTACACCACACGCCCGCCACGTCCCGGCGAACGGCACGGCGAGCACTACTACTTTGTCTCGCCGGACGACTTCGAGCGCATGCGCGAGCACGGGGAGTTCCTGGAATCAGCGCTGGTGCACGGTCACTTTTACGGTACGCACCGGAAGTTCGTCGAAACGCGCCTGGAACAGGGCCACGATCTCATTCTCGACATTGATGTGCAGGGCGCGGAAAGCGTGGCCAACATCATGCCGGAAGCGACCCGGATTTTCATCATGCCGCCCAGTTATGAGGTGCTGCGCCAGCGGCTCTGCGCCCGTGGGAGTGACCACCCACAGACGATTGCCCGGCGGCTGCGCAATGCCACGCAGGAAGTACGGCGTTTTCGGGAGTTTCACTATGTTATCGTCAATGATGACCTGGAACGCGCGCTCCACTCGCTCATCTGCATCATTACGGCGGAGCGTGAGCGCTGGCGCCTGTCAGAAAAATGGCTCGAAGCCATTGTGGACACGTTTGATGCTGAATCTTTGCCACTGGAAGGAGAGACACCCAAGTTATGACGACGCCGACAACGACCAGTGAAAAGGAAACCAAGGAAGGCCGCATCTACCGCTTTCCCGACAGCAAGTACCGCCTGATTCTGGTGGCGGCGGCACGCAGCAAGCAGCTTCAAAAGGGACATGAGCCACGGCTGCGCTCTTCCAGCCACAAGCCAACCCGCATTGCGCTGGAAGAAGTCAGCCAGGGGTTGGTGCCCTTTGAGGTCCTTCCGCCGCGTCAGTCCACCATCCCCCACCATGAGGATGGCATTATCAGCGTTTGAAGCGGATGACCGGTTTCGCGCCGTGGTCGCAACCGGTGCGAACCACCGGGCGGTGGGCTACGGCCCACGCTCCCCAACTGAGGTCGGTACATTATCCTGCCCCCGGATGACGACCGGACTTTTCCATGGTGAAGCGTCCTCACTTCGCCGAACTTCTGTGGATGAACGGCCTCCGGTGGGTCAGCCCCGAAGTGCGTATCACTGCGCCGATGGAGGGTTTGCCCGGACCAACCTGGGGGTGCTGCCAAATCTATGCGAATGATAGCCAGCCGCACCGAAGACGCCTGGCACGGGCTACGTCAGCCGGGCGCTTACGAGTGGTGGTATTTCGATGCCCTGTCTGAAGACCGCGAGTATGGGTTGGTGGCGATCTGGTTCTGTGGCATTCCTTTTTCGCCCGACTACAACGCCCACTTCGAGGCTTACGAACGTGGGCGCGCCCTGCCGCCCGACCCGTGTGACTACGCGGCCTTTTCCTTTGCGCTCTATCACCGTGGGCGGCCGATTGCCTACGCGCTCGTCGAGTACGACACCTTCACCGCCTCGACGACCCGGCCGATGGTCAGCGCCGGGCGCAACCTGTTGACCTACGACCCGGCAACGGCGACCTATCACCTGAACGTGGATGTGGATTTGACTGAAGTCACCACGCCCATTCCGGTCGCCATTGGCCGCCGGCTGACCGGAACGTTCAGCTTTCGCAATCTGAACGAGAACTGGCTTTCCCCCGAGTTGGTGGCTTCCAGCCGGGGGCTGATGGAGCAGGCGCTGGGAACACACACCTGGAATCTGGTGGCGCCGGTCTGTGCAACGCAGGGCGCGCTGGAAATCACCGGAGCGAACGGGCGGTGTGAACGGCGTGTGGCCTTTGCCGGGCGTGGCTACCACGACCACAACTACGATCCCGTTCCGATGTCGCGCGCCATCAACCGCTGGCACTGGGGACGCTGCTGGCGCGGCGACCGCATGCTGATTTACTACCGCAACGAACCGCTGCCCGGACAGCCCGGCGCGTTTTCATTCGGAGCCGTTTTTGACGGCGAGCGCCCGGAACTCGTCACCGACGCCATCGAGGTGACGTTCGAGGCCCAGCGGCGCAACTGGCTGGGGCTGAAGTATCCGCACCGTCTGCATGTAACCCTGCCTGCGACCGGCGAAACCTGGACCATTCGCCAGCAGCACATGGTGGATTCCGGGCCCTTTTACATCCGCTTTCTCAGCGGAGCGGGCCCGGATGACGATGCCCATGGCGTTTCAGAAACGCTCGATGGCCGGCGGCTGCGGTGGCGACTGTTTCGCCCGATGATCAACACCCGCATCCAGCGGCCGCCCAGCCGCGCCAACCTGCTTCCAGCGCCAGTTGTGCGGTTGGGGCGCACGGCGCTTATCTGGCTGGTTTCCTGAGCCTGTCCCGGCCGGGGCGCTGTTGCCGGTTGTGGGTTCCTGAGCGCGGAACACGACCTCGCCGCCAATGATGGTCATCCGGCAGCGTGCCCGGAGGATGTCCGTTTCCGGGATGGTGAGCAGGTCAGCGGAAAGAACGGTGAAGTCAGCGCGCTTGCCGACGGCTATCGTGCCGGCAAGGTCTTCTTCAAAGGCCGCATAAGCTGGCCAGAGGGTCAGCATTTTCAACGCTTCCAGGCGGCTGACCGCCTGCTCTGGATGCCATCCCGCACCGGAAAACCCGGTCAGGTCTTTCCGTGTCACAGCCGCATAAAACTCGATGAGGGGTTCACCGCGTTCGACGGGCGCATCCGAGCCGCCGGCAATGATGGCTTTGCCATCGAGCAGCGACCGCCAGGCATAGGCTCCGGCCAGACGTTCCAGCCCCAGCCGGCGCGGGGCAAAGTGCAGGTCACTGATGGCGTGCGAGGGCTGCATGGACGCAATGACACCGAGTTGGGCAAAGCGCGGGATGTCGGAAGGATGCAGAATCTGGGCATGCTCGATGCGCCAGCGTGGATCACGTCCCCGGCGCTGCGCCGGCGGCACTTCAGCAAACACCTGCTCGTAAATGTCCAGTACCTGACGGTTGGCCCGATCCCCAATGGCATGCGTCTGGATTTGAATGCCGGCGCGCAGCGCCTGCCGACACAGGGCGCGCAGTTCGTCCGGTGGAGTGAGAAACAGACCTGTGGTGTCGGCGTCGGCGTAGGGCGCCAGCAGGGCTGCGCCGCGTGACCCCAGTGCGCCGTCCATGTACGCCTTGATTGTCCGCATGGTGAAGCGTCCGTTGGCTTCGCCGATGATGGGTCCGCGGCGGAGCAGGGCCGCGACTTCCGCCGGACGGTTGGCCGCCGCGTTGTACACCCGGAGCTTGATAGCACCCGTGCGGCAGAGGCGGCGCAGCAGGTTCGTTTCCAGAAGGGAGCTGCCGGCGTTGTGAATGGTGCACCAGCCGAGCGACAGCTCACGCTGCGCACCGGCCATGGCCGCGCGCTCGTAATCTTCGGGCGACAGGCGGGGCAGCAGCCGCCGGACGAGGTCCTGGGCGCGGTCAATGAGCATCCCGGTTGGTTGGCCGGTGGTCGCGTCCCGCAGGATGTCGCCGCCGGGTGGGTTGGGCGTCTGTGCGTCAATCCCGGCCTGCCTGAGCGCCAGCGTGTTGACCACGCTGGCATGCCCGTCCGCCCGTACCAGAAACACCGGATGCTCCGGCGCGATGGCATCGAGTTCTGCCGCGGTCGGAAAGGTGGGCGGCGTCCAGAAGGTCTCAATCCAGCCGCGCCCAACGATCCATTCGCCTTTGGGTGTCTGGGCAACGCGGGCGGCAACGGCAGCCAGAAAGGCGGCGCGGGTGTTGGTTCCTTCCAGATTCAGGGTCAGTTCGCGTTCGCCGATGCCAAACAGGTGGCAGTGGGCATCCGTGAAGCCGGGGTACATCACGGCTCCGGCCAGGTCCACAAGGCGCGTTTTGGGGCCACGGTAGGTCATGGCTTCGGCCGTGGACCCGACAAAAACGATACGCCCGCGCCGGACGGCAACGGCCTCGGCCCGGGGTTGCCGGTCATCGAGGGTGTGCACGGTGCCGTTGATGAACAGGACATCGGCCGGCGGCGTCCGCCCCGGCGCGGCGGCAGACAATCCCAGCAGTATCCCCAGCAGCATCCCTGGCAGCCACCATCCGGTCGTCCGGTCGGTCGTCCAGCCGTACGTCATCCAGTGCGTCATCCAGTGCGTCAT
>Ga0272446_1000611_pt1 | contig 54987 bp, 65 predicted proteins | sample YNPCB0061_FD_194587 | JGI IMG/M metagenome (GOLD analysis project Ga0272446, IMG submission 194587) | Hot spring microbial mat communities from Yellowstone National Park, WY, United States - YNP-CB-006-1 | ecosystem: Environmental > Aquatic > Thermal springs > Hot (42-90C) > Sediment | place... | reverse complement strand
GCGATCGGGATTGATTTAGGATTGGAGCGGTTTTTGACGGTTTCAGATGGTAGCTTTCAGGAGCGCCCTAAGTTTTTCAAGGCTCTGCAGAGTAAGCTGAAATTGCTACAACGCAGGGCTGAACGAAAACAGAAGGGTTCGCACAATTGGGAGAAGGCACAACTCAAAGTCAGCAGACTGCACCACCGCATTGCCAACCGTCGTAAGGACTTCCACTTGAAGACAGCTCATGGACTTTGCGACCAAGGGCAAACCATCTTTGCCGAAGACCTCAATGCCAAAGGCTTGGCACAGGGGATGTTGCGAAAAGATTGTTTGGATGCTGGCTTTGGACAGTTTTTATCTTTACTGGAATGGGTGTGTTGGAAACGGGGGGTATATTTTGCCAAAGTTGATGCCAATGGCACCAGCCAAACCTGCCCTCACTGCCTTGCTACGGTGAGGAAAGGGTTGGCAATCAGGGAGCATCACTGTCCTGAGTGTGGGTATCGGACGCATCGGGATCATGCCTCAGCAGAGATGGTTTTGCTGAGGGGGTTAGAAACTGTAGTAGCCCAGGGACGCTGGGGAAAGGAAACCGCCTGTCAAGTCGGTCTGTCGGGGATCATTGATCCAGATAAGTGGCGTGGGACAGGAATGCCTGATCGTGAAGTTAGGAGAGTCTGACGCTGTCCGTAGGACGAGGGTCGGGAGGATGTCACCAACTATGCCACAGGATCACCTATGGATTGAGGGAGTAAGTCGCAGTGGCAAGACTGGTCTCTTGAGCAACCAAGTGCAGGCATGGGGACTAGACCAGACTCTGGTAATCACCCTTGACTCTGACCACAAACAACGATTACTCGATCGATTGCCCATTCTGCCCAGAGCCATTTATGCCTGGCAGGGCTGGACACGGGAGATGGTTTTACTATTTTTCCCCCTATTGGCAGAGCGTTTGGGCTTAGACCCCAAAGCCCCGATCGTGCTGAGGGTAGAAAAGGAACAGGAACTAGCCCAGCGGTTGTGGTCATCCCAGATTAAAAATGGTGATCTGGCGATGGGGAGAGCGGGGACACCCCAATTAGTGCGCCGTCTCTTAGATATTTATTTTCTCGCCGTAAATAGTGGGCACAGGGAGGATTTAGAGCAAATTTTAGCCAGAGAAACTACCATTCCCCTGCCCGTGGCTGTCATAGTATCTGCCCTGAAACAATGGCGCGCATTTTGTTGGCACAGGGGGCTATTGACCTATACCCTCATTGCCGAGTTGTTCAGTGAACATTTACTGGGAATCAAGGAATTTCAAGCCTATTGCCAAAAGCAATTTAATTATCTCGCGATCGACGATGCGGACGAACTACCAGCCATTGCCAGCCATTTTGCCCAAACCCTACGGGAGTGGGGCATTACCACCCTGATCACCTATAACCCCGATGGTTCAGCCCGATGGGGACTGGGAGCAGATCAGCCTGCATGGCAAAAATTACAAAGCCACTGCCAAATCATTAACCTCGAACCGCCCCAAGACAGTTTAGCCCGCCATAGCTCCCTGTTGTATGAACACATATGCGACCCGATGTTTCGGGCACAGCCCCCCGCCCTGCCCCTGATCCTGATCCAAGAAATTTCTCGATCGAGTCTTCTGCGCCGCACTGCCACTTATATTTGTAACCAGATTCGCCAAGGAGTCATCGCCCCCGCCGAGATCGCCATCATTGCCCCAGGGTTAGAAGCCATTGCCCGCTACACCTTTACGGAAATTTTCCAAGCCCAAGGCATTCCCATTTTGCCCATGGTGGATCAACGCCCCCTCAACCTATCGGTGGAAGTGCGCGCCCTCCTCACCCTCCTTGCCCTGCACTATCGCCAATTAGGTATATTGCTCAGGGATGGGGACATGGCGGAAATGCTCACCACCCTTGCCCCAGCCATTGACCCCGTGCGGGCGCACCTGTTGGCAGAATTTTGTTTTGTGCCTGATACTATTCATCCCCGCCTGCAAGATGTGACCGTGTATCCCCACTGGTATCGGTTTGGGCACAGTGTCACCGCTGTTTATAGGGATATAAGAGCATGGTTAGAGGGGCAATCGGCAATCCATCCGCTCCTATTTCTCGATCGAGCGATTCAGCACTTTTATCAACGGCAAAATTTGACCTACGGCGGGATTATCGCCTTGAAAACCCTCATGGAAACCGCCCAACACCACTGGGAAATCCAGCAAAAATTAGAGAATTTAGCCCCTGACCACCACACCATTTTGCACAGTTTTATCACTGGGATACGCCAAGGTATGGTTACCGCCAACCCCTACCCCCCCAACCTGCCCGCCACAGGCATCATGATTACCAATATCTTTCAGTACCGCATGGCTCGATCGAGGCACAGGTGGCAATTTTGGTTAGACATCGGTTCCGACTTTTGGCAAGAAGGGGGTTCAGCCATTCTATTCACCGCGCCCCTATTTCGATCGGACTGGGGGCAAGGGGAAAAGGCACCGCAGGAACAGCTCAGGCGCATTATGCAAGACCTGCTTTGTCGTTGTACGGAACAGGTGTTCCTATGCAACAGTGATATAGATACCAAAGGGAATGAACAGATGGGAATCCTCGGCGCTCTTGGGGACTTGGCTCAGCCGTTGGGAAATGATGCTTGAAAATGCTTTCACTCAATGTTTCGATATAATTTTCCATTTATGTACTATTCCTGTGCCAAGGAATCATCTACTCCCTTTACAGTGTGGGAATAGACAAAATGGTTACACTGTATTAACTCCCCTCGCCCTTTGGGAGAGGGGTTGGGGGTGAAGGAAAAACTGCCAATTTGCTAGTGGGGATTAAGGAAAGAAGAAGAACTTAGTTAGACCCGTAATTACACCGCCCACTAAAGCGATGAATACACCCCGACTGACCAATTCCTCATTGGCAAGCCTTTTATCAATTCCCGTCAACTTTTCCTCTAGTTGGTTGATACGCCCCGTGAGTTTTTCCTCTACTTGGTTAACACGACCTGTCAGTCTTTCTTCAACTTGATTGATTTTGCCCGTCAGCCTGTCTTCAACCAATTTTATTTCTGCTCTGACTTGCTGAAATTCTCCTCTGACTTCAGAAAAGCCGAGTTCCATTTTCTTATTGAGGTCAAGCATCAGTTCTTTTAGTTCTTGGAAATTAGCTTCACTCATGGCAAAATCACAGTAATTTTACCGAGAATTTTAGCATACAACTAAGTTTGAGGTATATTGAGTAACTTTGAGCCTTGGCGAGTGATTAAGGAAAGAAAAAGAACTTAGTCAAACCCGTAATTACGCCCCCCACTAAAGCGATGAATACGCCCCGACTGACTAATTCCTCATTGGCGAGTCTTTTATCAATTCCCGTCAACTTTTCTTCCACTTGGTTAATTCTTCCTGTTAACTTTTCCTCTACTTGATTGATTTTGCCTGTCAACCTTTCTTCAACCAGTTTTATTTCTGCTCTGACTTGCTGAAATTCTCCTCTGACTTCAGAAAAGCCGAGTTCCATTCTCTTGTTGAGGTCAAGCATCAGTTCTTTTAGTTCTTGGAAATTAGCTTCACTCATGGCAAAATCACAGTAATTTTACCGAGAATTTTAGCATACAACTAAGTTTGAGATATATTGAATAGCTTTGAGCCTTGGCGGAATGATTAAGGAAAGAAAAAGAACTTAGTTAGACCTGTAACTACACCGCCCACCAAAGCGATGAATACGCCCCGACTGACTAATTCCTCATTGGCAAGTCTTTTATCAATTCCCATCAACTTTTCTTCCACTTGGTTAATTCTTCCTGTTAACTTTTCCTCGACTTGATTGATTTTACCTGTCAGCCTTTCTTCAACCAGTTTTATCTCTGCTCTGACTTCAGAAAAGCCGAGTTCCATTTTCTTATTGAGGTCGAGAATCAGCTCTTTTAGTTCTTGGAAATTAGCTTCACTCATGGAAAATCACAGTAATTTTACCGAGAATTTTAGCATACAACTAAGTTTGAGGCATAATGATTCAGAAGGGAGTAACCCACTTGAGTAGGATTTAGCAAATGGCATTTTATCTATGTAATAAAAACCACCCGCAAATTTAACCCAGAGGACGACTCATGACCGCCAAGTCTAGCACCTGTGCCAACTGCTCCTGATTCATTAAGCCTCGATCGAGAATAATCTGGCGCAAAGTTTTGCCTGTGCGCAAGGATTCTTTGGCAATCTCGGCACACTGGGCATAGCCAAGGTAAGGATTTAATACGGTCACCAACGATAAACTGCTCTCTGCATAGGCAAGACAGCGATCGGCATTGGCAGAGATACCACTGATGCACCGTTCCGCCAAAGTGGCTAAAGTCCTGCCCAAAATTTCTATGCTGTGCAGAAGGTTATAGGCAATTAGGGGCATCATCACATTCAACTCTAATTGTCCCGCTTGGGCGGCGATCGAGATAGCCATGTCATAACCCATGACCTGAAAACAGACCATATTGGTCATTTCCGCAATCACAGGGTTATATTTACCGGGCATAATGGATGACCCTGGTTGCACGGGAGGGAGGTTAATCTCCTTTAGCCCCGTATTGGGTCCCGAATCCATCAACCGCAAATCACTGGCAATTTTGCTTACATCCTGCGCCAAATTCCGCAATGCCCCAGACACCTGCACAAACACAGCCATACTCTGCATAGCGGACATGAGGTTGGGATGGACACTCAAATTAAATCCAGTCAATTCTGATAATTTTTCCGCCACTCGATCGGCATAGGCGGGGTGGGTATTTAAGCCTGTACCTGCCGCACTGCCCCCCAGCCCCAACACCTGTAATTCCTGTTGTGCCGTCTGTAATCTGCGCCAATGGTCGCTGATAATCTGGGCATAGGAAGCAAAAGTATCCCCCAACCGCACAGGCACTGCATCCTGTAAATGGGTGCGTCCCGCTTTAATAATCCCGTCAAATTCCATGGCCTTGAGCCGCAGGGATTCACTGAGGCGGGACAGGGCAGGATCCAAAATTTGCTCTAAGCTCAACAGTGCGCCAATCCTAATGGCAGTGGGAATCACATCATTGGTGGATTGTCCATAGTTCACATGGTCGTTGGGATGCACCCGTTCATAATTACCTTTTCGATCGCCCATCAACTCCAAAGCTCGATTGGCTAATACCTCATTCAGGTTCATGTGGTGCGAAGTCCCCGCCCCCGCTTGATATACATCTACTACAAATTGGTCGCGCCACTTGCCTTCCAAAATTTCTTCACAGGCACAGGCGATCGCCATGCCCACATCCACAGGAATACAGCCTAGTTCCGCATTCACCAAAGCCGTTGCCTTTTTGATATACGCCCCTGCGGATATGTATAGGGGTAGGGGTTTTAAGCCGCTGATCTGGAAATTAGCCAGCGCCCGCATGGTCTGAATACCGTAATAACAATCATCGGGAATAGCCATACTGCCCATGGCATCGGTTTCAATTCGGGGCATAGTTACACTGCTTGATAGAGGGGATTTTGGCGAAATTGTTTCATATCTAGGTGTTTTACCCAGTCCAGCAATTCCGCACTAAGTTGGGGATCAAAGGAATTAATGTCGCCTTTTAACAGTACCGCCAAATAATCATTGGGCATACGCACAATCAAAGCCCCGTAATCCTTGCCCTGCATGACAGAATAGCGAAAATTTTCCAGCGCCAAGGAAGCACTCAGGAGCGATCGCATGCCAATCACCTGAAAAATGGGCTTAACCCAAGTCATGCCTAATTGGCTGTGGGCGAGGGTAAAGTACTCCTTGGGCAGTCCGCTCAAGTCAAAGGTAGCCACACCCAGCAGGTGTGCATCAAATGGGGGCGATAATTGGGGCATAGGTTAAGTATGGCGATCGAGGTGGCAAAACAAAATAAGCATAAATAAAATTATGGCTAAATTTCTCACACATATTGACAGGGAATTAGGGGTATGCGTCTTAGCCAGCTCTAATCCGATGCACAAGGAATAGCCATAAAATATAAGCGTAGATGTGGCCAAACCCATGATTGGTTCTTTGCTAGATGGTAGATATAAAATTGTCAAACCCTTGGGGTCTGGGGGGTTTGCCCGCACCTATCTAGCCCAAGATACCCGTATTCCCAAGCATCCCTACTGTGTAGTCAAGAAATTACACCCCAGCGAAAATAATCCCGAAATGGCGGCGATCGCCACCCGTTTGTTTAAGGCAGAAGCGGAAACTTTGGCAGAACTGGGGGCCCACCCCCAAATACCCCAACTCTATGCCTACTTTTCCCAGTGTGATGATTTTTATCTGGTGCAGGAATTTATTGATGGCAGGGAGCTAGAAGAAGAAATGTCCTTGCCTTGGACTTTTGAGGCACTTCAAGATTTTTTAATTCAACTCCTGCAAATTTTAGAGTTTGTCCATTCCAAGGGCGTAATTCATCGGGACATCAAACCGCAAAATATTCTGCGCCGTAATCGGGATAATCAATTTGTGCTGATCGACTTCGGGGCGATTAAAGAAGTGTCCCAAGCCGCCCTGAAAAATTCGGCACTGCTTACCCCCTCGGTGGCGGTAGGTACTTCAGGATATATGTCTCCAGAGCAAGGACAAGGCAAACCCCGTCCCAGTAGCGATATTTACAGTTTGGGCATTATTGCCATGGAAATCATCACGGGCAAGCGCCTCAAGGACATTCCAGAGCATAAAAAGACTGGTGAGTTACTGTGGAAACATCTCGTGCCCTATGACACTCCCCTAGTGCAGATTATTGACAAAATGACCCAATATCTGATCAAAGACCGCTACAGTAGCGCTGAAGAAGTCCTCCATGATTTATACAAGATTGAGGCGGGGGACAGTATTTTAATCGGCGGCAGTGAGGCTAGTTATGACCCCTATGCCCACACCATGGTGACTACGCAGGCGCAACTGCCTGTGGTGGATGATACTCCTGAAATTGCACCCCAAGTTTTGCGCTTGGCAACCATTGCCTATGCATCGGGACAGGATAAATTTTTGCTGGGTGATCGATCGGGGGCGGAGCAGGACTTTGAGAAGGCATTGCAATTAAACCCATGCCTGCGCCCTGACATCGCCGAATTTTGTAATCAGCAGGGGGAGAAGAAACTAGGGGAGGGCAATTACCACGAGGCGATCGAGGATTTTAGTGTGGCGCTTCAGTTTCAGCCCAAATTTGCCCTTGCCTACTGTAATCGGGGGGATGCCCGCTGTGCTGAGGGCAAACATCGTAACGCCATCTACGACTACAGCCAAGCCATCAAGTGTGATAGCAATTACACTCCTGCCTATTGGAAACGGGGCAATGCCAAGTTGTATATGGAAGATTTTGCGGGGGCGACCTCCGATTTTAGTCAAGCCCTACAACTCGATCCCAAGTGTGCCATCGCCTACAGTGGCAGGGCGCGGGTCAAATATGCCCAGCAGGACTACCACGGTTCTTTGCATGACTTTAGCCAAGCCATCCGCCATGACCCCAGCAATGCCCAATTTTGGTTCGATCGTGGCACAGCCAAGTATGAATTACAGGACTATCAGGGGGCGATCGCGGACTATGATCCTGCCATTGAAATTGATCCCCGCTTTGGGGATGCTTACTGTAATCGGGGACTGTGCAAAATCCACATGGGGGATGAACAGGGGGGAATGTTAGATTTGCTGTATGCCCTACGCCTATTTCAAGAAGCGCAGGATGAGGCAAAAAGCGAGATCGTCCAGCAGTGGCTAGACCATATCCGCTCTTAGACGGGCTGTTTGGTAATTTACTGTAAAATTTGTGCAAGTTCCCCTAGTGAAATCTATGAAAATTTTGGTACTGGCATGGGAATTTCCACCCCGCATTGTGGGGGGTATTTCCCGCCATGTGGCGGAGCTTTATCCAGAGATTGTCAACTTGGGTCATGAAGTACATTTGATTACCATCGCTTTACCCCAAGCCCCCGATCGAGAAGTGGTGCAGGGAATTTGGGTGTACCGTGTGCCTGTGCCTGAAACTGATAATTTCCCCGCTTGGGTGGAGGGCATGAACCACAGTATGATCACCTGCGCCCTCGCTCTGGAGACAACTTTTGACCTGATTCACGGGCACGATTGGTTAGTTGCCAAGGCATCGATCGAGTTGGCGCAAAAATTAAACATTCCCCTGATCAGTACCATCCATGCCACGGAGTATGGGCGCAACAATGGCATTCACACGGACGGGCAACGCCATATCCATTTGCAAGAGATTAGCCTGACCCAAGCCTCCCAGAGGGTAATTGTCTGTAGCCACTATATGCAAGGGGAAATAGACAGGGCGTTGGGGTGTCCCCCCGCCAAAAGTAGGGTAATTTTTAATGGATTGAATCCCAGTCGGGTAGCGCCCTCTGGGGACTTAGCCCATAATTTACCAGATTTGCGCCGGAAATATGCCCAGCCCGATGAAGCGATCGTCTATTATGTGGGACGCATTACCTACGAAAAGGGGATTTATGTGTTGTTGAATGCGGCACCGAAAATTTTGTTTGCCATGCACGATCGAGTCAAATTTGTATTGATTGGCACAGGCACTGCCTACTCTATTTTGTTACAACGGCAAGCGTGGGATTTAGGTATTTACCACAAAACTATTTTTACAGGGTTTATGGGGGAAGAGGATTTGTATCGGTTTCAGGCGATCGCCGACTGCGCCGTATTTCCCAGCCTCTATGAACCTTTTGGCATTGTTGCCTTGGAGAGTTTTGCGGCGGGCGTACCTGTGGTGGTGTCGGATACGGGCGGCTTACCTGAAGTGGTGAAGCATCGGGAAACGGGCATAGTTACCAAAGTAAATGATCAGGAGTCCCTTGCCCAGGGCATCATTGAAATTTTGCAAAATCCCGACCTTGCCCAACAACTGACCCGCAATGCCCGTCGCGATCTGCAAGAGCGCTTTGCGTGGACCAAACTGGCACAACAAACGGTGGCGGTCTATGGTGAAGTGTATAAGTTGGGAGCGGTTCCGTGTTAGATATTGCAAACCTAGTGGCGGGATATAACCCCGAAGCGCCAATTTTACAAGGGGTGAATCTGCAAATCCAGCAAGGGGAGTTGGTGGTGGTCATCGGTGCCAATGGGGCGGGCAAGTCCACCCTCGCCAAAGTAATTTTTGGGTTGGTGCCTTGGCGGACGGGCAAGTTGGAGTTTCAGGGTCGATCGTTGCTCAACCTCAGTACCGAACAAATTGTGCGGCAAAAAATCAGCTATGTGCCCCAATCAGCCAATGTCTTCCCTGCCCTGACCATTGGGGAAAATTTGGAGATGGGAGCCTACCTAGCCGACCCCAAACATTTGCGCCAACAAATGACCAAAATTTGGGATATTTTCCCTATCTTGGCGAAAAAACCACATCAGCGGGCGGGGACCCTCTCTGGGGGTGAAAGACAGATGTTAGCTATGGGTAGGGCGCTCATGCTGGAACCAGAATTATTGATTTTGGATGAACCTTCTGCCGCCCTCTCCCCCATCCTAGTGACGGAAATTTTCCAGTTAATTTGTGACATCAATCGCCAAGGCACAACTATTATGTTGGTGGAACAGAACGCCCGCAAAGCCCTGTCGATCGCCCATCGCGGTTTTGTCATGGATACGGGCAAGGTAGAATTTACGGGCACTGGGCAGGAGTTACTGCATGACCCCCGCATTGGCGAATTATATCTGGGGGTTTCTAGGGTAGATTCCAGTAAAATGATGAAAGACAAACCTGATATTTGATTAACTTCTCAGCATTTTGACCGATCCCCAACCGCAGTTAGATAAGTGGCACCGCCTAGAAGTACAGTTGCAAGAGGCAGAGGAACTTTTGCAAGAGTTGAAGTTGGGTTTATCCCTTGGCTATCGCCTCGATCGACTCCAGTCCAGTACGGAACAGATAGACAATTTACAAACCAAGTTGAATGCCCTACAGGTGGAAATTGCCGAGTATTTGTTTGGCTGGCAGAGCCTGAAATATCCATTTTGGCAAATTGTACGCTTTACGGGGGTGGGTATCTTGGTGGGGGTATTTTTACGCAGTGTGTGGGGCTAAAGGAAAAGTTAAGGTGGGCAGTCGATCGGGGAAAATACCTTGACTGAGGTTGTGCCAAATTTGCTGACTTTCTTGGATTAACAAGGTAGTATCCAATCCGTAATACAGAGGCTGATAGGGACGCAGATTAGCCATGCCCGCCCCGATCAGAGCCATTGCCCCGAAATGATTGCGATTTTGCCCATGGTAACAGCCGACGGCGATTTGTAAAATGCCTTGATAAAAATTTCTATCACTCAAGGGCGCATCATGCCACATATCCTCTAGCACATCGTGACAGGCGTAAAAATCTTGGCTATTGAAAAGATGAATTGCCCTGTGCCAACGATCGAGGAGGTCGCTTGCTTCAGTCATGGTAAAAAATCCCCTTGAGATACCCAAGTCAAGTGCCATGCCTGTTCTGCCTCAGCAATTTGGCGGGCTTGTTGCTTTTTGACTAACTGACTTTGTAAATGCTGACACCGCCCCCCTAACACCCTAATTTCACTGCGCAAAGACCTGACCTCTCGATCGATGTATTCCACCTCTACCGCCCGCAAACGCATTTGCTTTGGCGGATCAGCAGGGATAATTTCCCACTCTATCAATAACTGATTTATCCGCTCACAGGCACGATCGAGCAGTTCTTGTAACAATTTGTCGAGGGGTTCCGAGTTCAGCAATTCGGCGGTAGGTAGCTGTGCCAATTTCTCGGTTACTTCAGCGGCACTGTCTCTGGCTAGATTTTGTAAATTTCCTTGTAAATCCTGCCTTTGCCCGATGGACAACAGCAGAAATGCTTGGGGATATTCCCGTGTACAAATTAAATAACTGCCTTGAATTAGCTGTTTGGCAACCGCTTTACCGATCGCTTCCCTATATCGGTTATACAAAATGGCGATTTTGGCTTGGTGTTCCTCGATCGTGGTAAGGAGTTGGGCAATCTCTCGGTCAATTTCCTGTAGCAAAGTTGATCTCCGCAGATAACAAAGTGCAATTATATTATATGAGTATATGGAAAGTCATGGCGAAAAAAGCCTAAACCTTCTTAACATTCTCACAGCAAAAACTTATCTGGCAAAATTTATGACTCATATTGTTTTACTAGGCGACAGCATATTTGACAATGCCGTCTATGTGTTGGACGGGGAAGATGTCATTCATCACATAAAACGCAAAATACCTCCAAGCTGGTCAGCCACACTGTTGGCAGTTGATGGCTCTGTGGCAAGGGATATTCCCGATCAGGCTAGGGGATTACTTGACGATACTACCCATTTATTTTTAAGTGTGGGGGGCAACGATGCTCTAAAAAATATGTATTATTTATCCATGAGGGCAGAATCCGTGGCTCAGGTGATGACTATCTTTTCCAGACTAGCCATTGATTTTCTTAATAACTACATCACCGCTGTCAAGAGCCTACTGGAGACCCGATTACCACTTACGCTTTGTACCATTTATAAACCCAATTTCCAACTGGCAGAACAGCAAACTGTAGCTACTTCAGCGCTCACATTTTGGAATGATGTAATTATCCAAACCGCCATAACCTATAAATTGCCAATTATTGAACTGCGCCAGATATTTACCAGTCCCGCTGATTATGCCAATTCCATTGAGCCATCGGCGATCGGGGCGGATAAATTGAGTAATTGGATTATTGAAGTTGTCCAGAAACACGATTTCAACCAACCGCAAACAATTATCTACGGAAATTCTAGAAATTTAAGTTAGCCTAGGCATATTTCTATCACTTGATCAACACTAAAAAATAATTATCTTAATTAACTAACTTGGGCAGATCGTGAGAGATAAAATGCCCAAGTTTCTCATAGCTAAAGTTTGACATCCTTGGCAATTTGCGCTGACCACAAACCATAACCTAATGCAGATAAATGAAATCGATCGTCAGAGAAATAGATGGTACTATCCTTGACCCCGTCATCTTGAATCGAATAGATGTCCACCAGTTGAACGCAGGGAAACTCTTGGGCGATTTGGGCTAATGCCTGATTGAAATACCATGCCCGCCAATGTAAAAATGTGCGAATCGGTTCAAGTAGTAGAGGAGTGCAATTAAAAGCGGGGATGTTGAGAACAATAATCGGTTTATTTAAGGTTTGTAATTGGTTTAGTACCGATCGATAATTCTGCGCAAATATGCGCCGATCGTAACTCTGAATTAAGTCATTTCCGCCCATAGCCATCATGATTAAATCGGGAGCTAGATTCAAGGCTAAAGGAACTTGTCGATCGAGTACATCGGCGGTTTTAGCACCACTCTCTCCTAGGTTATAAATATAAATGTGGCTATATTTTGTCAAGAGATGATCCCGCAAAAATTGATAACTATAACAACCCGTTTGATCATCTGCTCCTTGACCCGAACTACTACTATCTCCTAACACTACGCAGGTCAATTCTTGGGGAGCTAAATTGCCATGCCAATTAGGATTAGTTAACACTAATTTATTGCCGGGGGGAAATACTTTGGTAGGGTGTAATTTAATGGCATAGTCATACATCCATCTATAGGCAAAGGCAAAATAACCAATGCCTACACCAATTATTAAAGCCAAAGTAAGCAGATAATTTAACCAATAATTGCCGTCATTCATAATGTTGGAGTTAATGGATTTTTAGAACAATATCGGGCTGAGGACTAGACAAAGTCTGCAAGATCAACAGTACCAAAACCTGATAGTCTATGGAAAAATAATCCATTTCCAGTCAATTACCGTCCCTATGGCTGATTACGCTGAAGATATGCAAATGATTCATTCCTTGGTGCGGGATGTGCCAGATTTCCCCAAACCGGGGATTATGTTCAAGGATATTACCCCTGTGTTAGCCAGCCGTGAGGGGTTTACAGCTATGGTCGATTGTCTAGCTAATGCGATCGAGGCTTGGCAAGTGGATATAATTGTGGCGATCGAGGCGCGGGGGTTTATTATTGGTGCGCCTGTGGCTATGGCATTGGACTGTGGTTTTGTGCCTGTGCGCAAACCGAAAAAACTGCCCCGTCCAGTGTTTCAGGTGGAGTATGCCTTGGAGTACGGTACAGACAAACTGGAAATGCACCAAGATGCCATCACTGCCAACCAAAATGTGGTGATCATTGATGATGTGCTGGCTACGGGGGGAACTGCCAACGCCTGTGCCCAATTAGTCCGCCAAGCAGGTGGGAATCTATTGGGCTTTGCTTTTGTTATTGAACTGGCATTTCTCCAAGGTAGAAGGAATTTACCCAATTTAGCGATCGCTTCCCTGCTGACCTATTCCTGATCAACTAGGGCTATTGCCGTTCCTATCTAGCTTTGATTGTAAGCATCAAGATACTCCCCTCTGGAAACACCAACTTGAGTACAAATTGCTCCCAATGTACCACTTTTAATAGTTGAGTGACTCGGCATGACTAGAGGTGTCTCTGCTCCATCGTCATTTGTACGCTTCATCATGCTCTCGTTCGCCAAAAATCTCAAACCCCAATAACTCAAAGGCTCTGATGACGCGCTTCTTGGGTGAATCCACTGGAAACTTTGGCATCAGACTGGAAGCCCTGCCTCAGCAATGAAAACCTCGATTGAATTACCTTTTTTATTGGGAATAGTGCTAAAACTCTGTTTTTCTGCCAGTAGAAATCTTAGTGGCGAGGTATTCAACCACTTAAAAAAACTATTTGTCTAACGCCAACAGTGTTAACCCTAATCATCCGACATGGGTTGCTTAGCCAATTCCTCAGCCTCCTGTAAGGTCATGGTAATGCCAAAATCGGTTTTGGCTACTTTTACAATATGGGCTGGCAGGTCTTCTAACTCCAAAGACCTAATATACTCTGGATAAGGCAATACTGCCCGCTTCCATTTCATCTCCTTCATGTACAACTTGTCTAACCCCCGCTCTGTATAGCGATAAGGAGTATCAGTCTCATCATGATAAAAAACATGATAAATCACAGTCATTACAGTTATCTCCAACTCTACATTATTATTTACCCTGTAATCCCATCACCCATTCTTTAATTAAGGGATTCACTAAATCGGGGCGTTCATCGTGGGGACAATGACCTGCGGTTAGAAAATGTTCCGTGAGATTTTGATAATACTGGCGAAACTTCAAACTGCGGGCGGTGCTATTCATCCACGGGTCGGCTGTGCCCCACAAAAGTAATAGGGGACAAGCCATTTGTTGTAACAGTTCATCTACCTTTGCCCCTTGGGGGGTGGAAAATACGGAAGCAAATACGCCCGCGGCTCCCCGATCGCAAGAGGGACGATAAATTTCTTCCACCAATCGATCGGTCACGGCAGACTTATCTAAATAGACTTGCATTAGGGTTTGACGGATACGGGATTTGCGGCGGATGGTCTGAAATAGAAGATAGCTTGCCCAGGGCTGACGCATAATGGTTTGGGCAATTTGCCTTATTGCCTTTTGCATCGGATTCAGAGGTTTTGCGCCCAAAGGATTGGTATCGGTAAAGGGGCCCGCACTGTTGAGGAGAATTACCCCCGCCACTAATTCTGGGGCATGGGCGGCCACACACAAACAGGCATAGCCCCCCAAGGAATTACCCGCCAAGACTACCGATCGACCAATTTTTTGTCTAATAAAGTCTATTAACTGATCCCGCCATAAATTGCCGCTGTATTGCCACTGGGGTTTTGCCGATCGTCCAAAGCCTAAGAGATCGATCGCCCACACCTGAAAATGCTCTTTGAGTTCTTCTATATTTTTGCGCCAGTGATCCGTAGATGCCCCAAAGCCATGCACCAATAAAAGGGGTGGGTGGGTGGGATTATCCCCCGCCTGTACATAATAAATAGACTGTTCCCGCCACTGCCAATAATTGCCTTGCTGAGTTTCTACACTTGCTACCATACTTGTTATATTAGTTTACATTTACCATAATTTTAGTCTAGGGCGGGGTGGGAGCTACTGTACTTAGGGCAGAAGTAGTCGATCGTAACTTTTGTTTCATGGCTCTCGCCACGGTGGTTGGGTCATTGCTGGTCATGAGGGAACGCACTACAGCTACTCGGCTTGCCCCTGCCTCGATCGTGGGGTCAAGGTTGTCGATGTCAATGCCGCCGATGGCGAAAAAGGGGACAGGGCATTTTTGTTGGGCGTGTTTAATATAGTCAAAACCTACGGCGGATTTATTGGGTTTGGTGGGGGTGGCGAAGACAGGGCCTACCCCTACATAATCTACCCCCGCCTGCAAAGCTAACTCTAATTCTTGGGGGCTGGTGGTGGACTGCCCAATGATCACGGCGGGGCCCAAAATCTGTCTGGCAAACTGCACTGGTAAATCCTGTTGTCCCAGATGCACTCCATCCGCCCCCACCGCCAACGCCAGATCAATACGATCGTTAATTAAAAAGAGGGCATTGTATTTAGCGCATAATTCCTTGAGTTGGTGGGCAATGGTCAAACGGTCTCGATCGGTGCGGTTTTTGTCCCGATACTGCACCATATCTACGCCTCCTTTGAGGGCGGACTCGATCTGGGCAAAAAAGTTAGGCACATCCATAGTCACCAGATACAACTGGGCTTGAAATAATTGCTGGCGCAGGGGTCGCCCCTGATGCAAAATAGTGCTTTCTAGGCTATAGACTGTGTAGCGCATTTGTTTCATCGCTTGCGCCATCTGGGCATCATAGAGTTTACTATATTCTTCTAATACCCGTAAACCTTCTTGGGCGCGACAAAAGTTAGCCACCATCACCGAGTGAATGTCCGATCGAGTGGCTTCTTGTTCGTGGGTAAGGGCTGTGCCCACATCGGCGGGGGTATTGCGGGCTTGGCGCAGGCGGGGATGATGCCAAGAGGCGAGGGACTGGCGTAGATTTTTCATAATTTCCACCTCTGGCTGATTGTGGCGGGCAAACCGACACCACTCTTCAATTACCCGCAGAGCCTCACGGGTACGATCGAGGTTGGCATCGAGGATGCGGTACACATTTAAGTCTGGTAAGTCTGGTAAGTCTGGCAAGTCTGGAGTATCAAGCATAGACATAAAGTATCATGTTTACCTGTGGTTTGATGGGCTGTTAAGACTCCAGTAATTTCAGGGTAGGTACGATGTGTCGATCGCAACCCAACTCTGTGGCACTCAACCCCAAAGCCAGACCAATTAACTGGGACAGGTGCAAGACAGGGAGTTCTGCCACCGCCTCCACCTGGGACCTAATTTCGGGTTGGCGGGCATCCAGTTGTAAATGACACAGGGGACAGGGGGTGACCAAGCAATTTGCCCCCGCTTGCTGTGCCGTCCGTAGATGCCCCCCTGCGATGCGAAAGGCACTGGTGGGGTCATAACTAGATAAAGGAAAGCCACAGCACTGGTTACGCCCCTGATAATAAATGGGTTCAGCCCCCACCGCCCGAAAAACTTGCTCCAAAGACTGGGGTTGCCATGGATCATCAAAGCGGTTATGGGTTTGCGCCCTGAGCAAATAACAGCCATAAAATGCCCCACATTTTAATTGGTGCAGGGGACGCACTACTTGGGACTGGAGTCGATCGAGTCCGTAGTCGCGCATGATTACCCACAATAGATGTAATACCTCAGTAGTGCCCCGAAATTCTCGCCCCGTTGTGGCTAACTCTTGATTTACCCGCAAGCGTTGTTCAGGGTCGCCCAATTTTAATCGATCGTTGACCGCGCCAATTACCCCTTGACAGGTACTGCATTGGGTCATCAAAGGCAAACCCAGTTCTTCCGCAAGGGAGATATTACGGGCATTAACCGTATCTTCCAAGAAAGGATCAGTTTCTTTAAATGTGCCCGCGCCACAACAACTAGCGCCCGTCAATTCCACCAGTTCTATACCTAATTTATGGGCGATCGCCTTGGTGGCTTGGTACAGTTCTGGGCAAGCGCCTTGACTGACACAACCTGGATAAAAAGCATACTTCCCCACGAATACTTAGCCTCCAACCATTCTTAAATTATGTTACTCCTTTCCTACTCCCACAGGTAGTCAGTAAGTAGCATATCGGTTTGGACTGGAGCAATCTTGCCCAAATTGAACCGATCGAGTCTGCCTGCGGTCTGACATTTCAGTTCACCCAGTTCTCTATGACAACTTTGACCATTGATTCTCCCATAGAACCAGAATACAGTTGCGCTGATGGGGATTTATCCTTGGTGCAGGCTTGCTTGCAGGGCAATACCCGTAGTTTTCAACAACTCTATCGCAGGCATCAAGCCAAGGTACGATCGACCCTTTACCAGTTGTGTGGAGCCGATGGCATCGATGATCTGGTGCAAGAAGTATTTCTGCGGGCATGGAAGGGGCTGAGTAAATTTCGCCAAACTGCCCAATTTTCCACATGGCTGTACCGCATCACCTGGAATGTGGCTTGCGATCGACGCAAAATCCTTGCGCAAAATCGCCAACGATATACCGATATGGCGGAAACCAGTTGGCACAATGTGGTGGATGAAACAGCCAATCCAGACCTAACGGCAATGCACTATCGGGATTTAGTGGCAAAAGGGTTGGCACAATTGAGCCTAGAGCACCGCAGTGTTTTAGTGCTTCACGATTTACAAGAATTGCCGCAAAAGGAAATCAGCATTGCGTTGGGGATTCCCGTCGGCACGGTCAAATCCCGCTTATTTTATGCCCGATCGCAACTGCGCCAGTTCCTCACCAGTCAGGGCATTGAACTCTAGTGCCCAGTATTGCGTCCTAATTTACAAAGGAGAATGATTATGCACCCAGACCCCCTCACCCGCTTTGTCAAACAATATCAGCCCCTCTGCCCACCCCCTTCGCCCCAGTTGGAGCCGAATTTAATGGCAATAATTGCTCGATCGCCCCAGCGCAAACAACTAGGGGCAATAATTGCCCTGTTGACGATTGCCACAGGGATAGGAGCTAGTCTAGTGATTCGTAAACTTAATTCCCCTGCACCGCAAATGGCACAACAACTCACCGATCGAGAACGGGCAGAAATTGTCAGTTATTTATTAGAAGACTGGGAAATATATGACTCGGAAACTACTCCGAGCCTGAGTCAGCAATGGTTAGAAGCAATTACTGAATAACTGAATACAGGAGACAGATTATGCCCAAAATACAACTCCCCTACCTCCTTGCCATTTTTTGCAGTTTGACTGTGCCCATCGGTTTGCCAATTGCTGTGAGTTTGGCTGAACCGCCCCTGCCATTAGAATCCAGACAAGTAATGCGTGAACTGGACTTAACCGACAGCCAACTGGTACAAATTCGCAGTCTGGGACAAAAACACCAACAGGAAATCAAGCCCTTGCGCAGTCAATTACGGGAAAAACAGAAGGAATTACAGACCATGTTGGCGGATAGCACCAGCCCTGAGCAACTGCGCGCCAAGTACGCAGAAATTGAGCAACTGCGCCGCCAAATAGCCCAGAGACAATTTGCACAGGCCTTAGCCATTCGGGAAATACTGACCCCCACCCAGCGGCAACGGTTGGCGGAAATAATTCGTAATCGTCCCCGCCGCCCGCTGGGAAGACAGTAAAATAATTCCAGTTTTGCGGAAAAATGACTACAAATGAACCGTTGGTGGGAAATTAGCATCCAAGCAGACCAAAGCCAAGAGGAAAGTATTGGTTGGCGATTAGAACAATTGGGCTGTACCCAGTTTGCCAGTGAAATGCAAAGCGACGGCACAAACTACCTGCGCGCCTATGTCCCGATCGAGCGCCTGCCATTTTTAGACATTGCCGCCCTGTCCCTACAGCTTAAATATGATGCCCAACTATTGCACCTGCCTGCCCCCCATTGTAGGAGTCGCATTCTGCAAGAAGAGGACTGGTCAAACAACTGGAAACAACACTGGCAACCCCAAGAGATCGGCGATAGCCTCATGGTCTATCCCGCATGGATTGCACCGCCTACGGGGGAACTGCGCCACATTATCTATCTTGACCCCGGAAGCGCCTTTGGCACTGGCACCCACCCCACTACCCAGATGAGCCTTGAGGCGATCGAGATGCGCCTAACGGGTGTGCGCCCCCAAGACCCTATTCAGTTTGCGGACATCGGCTGTGGTTCAGGTATTTTGGCGATCGGTGCCCTGCTGTTGGGGGCAGAAACTGCCTATGCAGTGGACAATGACATTTTGGCGGTCAAGGCTACCCACCACAATCGTCAACTGAACCATATCCCCGACGATCGGCTGTGGGTGGCAGAAGGCGACCTGCACACGCTGTTAGCGCACCTAGACGCACCAGTGGACGGCTTTGCCTGTAATATCCTCCTAGAACCGATTTTAGCCATGATTCCCCTGTTTGAGCAATTAGTCAAACCCACAGGCTGGGGGGTGCTGAGCGGGATTTTAGTGGATCAAGTGCCCCAAGTGATGGAGTCTCTCAATAACCACAAATGGTCGGTGGCGACCCTGTGGAAGCGTAAAAGTTGGTGTTGTCTGACCATCAGAAGAGAGCCGTAAACCAGATTAACTTAGTCCATACGCCTGTTGAAAACTCCACAGGGTATTGTGCAAAAGCATAGTCACTGTCATCGGCCCTACGCCCCCAGGCACAGGGGTAATGTGGGAAGCGATCGGTGCCACCTGGGCAAAATCCACATCCCCCACCAAACGGGAATTACCTTCATAATCAGTGATGCGATTGATCCCCACATCAATTACCACCGCTCCATATTTCACCATGTCTCCCTTGATCATTTCTGGTTTACCCACCGCCACCACCAAAATATCCGCTTGACGAGTAATGCTTGCCAAATCTGGGGTATGGGAATGCACCACCGTAACCGTAGCATTGGCTTCCAATAGCATTAGGGACAAAGGTTTACCCACCAGCATACTGCGCCCCACCACCACCGCCTGTTTACCCTCGATCGAGATACCAGTGTGGGCTAATAGTTTCATCACCCCTGCGGGGGTACAACTGCGTAAACCAATTTCGCCCCTAACCAACTTACCGAGATTGAGGGGATGAAGCCCGTCCGCGTCCTTGTGGGGAGCGATGCGATGAATCAGGCTGACGGCATCTAAATGGGCAGGGAGGGGTAATTGCAATAAAATGCCATGCACTTGATCATTGCCATTGAGCCGATCGATTAATTCCTCTAATTCCGTTTGGCTAGTGTGGGGGGGCAAATGGGTGCCAAATGACACCATACCCACCCGTTTACAGGCGGTTTCCTTGTTCCGCACATAGGCTAAACTGGCGGGATTGTCCCCCACCATGATCACCGCTAGCCCCGGCACTCGATCGAGCCGTTGCTTGTAATCAGCGATTTTGTGGGCGATGTCCACCTGAATACTTTGGGCAATAGCTTTCCCGTCGATGTTCACTGGTTACATACTCCTTGCATAGGCACAGCACAAAAAAAGGGAGTGGTTACTCCCTCGATCGTTTTGTGTAAGTTGGTGGCGCAGATTTTGTAAGCGTTTTTGTAGTTGTCGTTGGCGGGCTGAACCGCCCTTGCCTTTGTGGTTGCGCCCTTGGCGGCGGGGCGACTCCCAGCGTTTCAGTTGTTGTGCCATGGGTTTATTCATAAATAATTTACTCATCATACAGCAAAAACTCACTAAATCTACTCTTTAAATAGAAATAATAAATTGCACTTTCTGCCTCAGAGGTTGGGCTGGAGGTTATCGCAAGTAGGAAATTTCTTGAGAAAAAGAGCATACAAGAAGTCTATTTCTGGGATTGCAGTGAGGGCAAAGAGTGTAATTTTATTTCTATAGGAAAATGCGATTTTTGTACCCATTTCCCACTCTCAAATTGGCAGTTTTCCCTCTCGAGGGGAGTGGAATCGCTGGTAAATCTCTGAAAAAAATTGCATAATAGGCTCACAGTTCCATCACTCAGCAACTACTGTGAACCTGATCGAGTTTATTCCCTTTTTTGATCAATCGGTCAGTCGTTGGGGGCTAGAAGCGAGGTTAATTCGTTGGCTAGTTTTTTTGTGGTTGTTTATTGGTTTGGCGGTGTTATTTTCTGCTTCCTATCCTGTGGCGATGGTGGAGCGGGGGGACGGGCTGTACTATTTCAAAATGCAACTGTTGTGGGCTGGCATAGGTTTATTGGCGTTTCAGGGCATGATCCATCTGCCTTTGCGCTTGTCCATTAAGTTTAGTGCCATATTTTTGGTCTTGATTTTAGGTTTGCTGTTGGCGACCCATATTCCGGGGGTGGGGGAAACCCGCAATGAAGCTACCCGTTGGATTTCTATCGGTTCGGGGAGTGTATTGCTTCAGCCATCGGAATTGATTAAACCTTTTTTGCTCCTGCGGGCGGCCCACTTGTTTGGCAATTGGTATAACCTCAGTTGGCGCACCCGTTGGGTGTGGTTGGGGATATTTGTGGTGTGCCTGTTGGGCATTTTGTTACAGCCTAGTTTGAGTGTCACCGCCCAGTGTGGTATTACCCTGTGGATGATGGCATGGTCTGCGGGTCTGCCCCTGATGCAGTTATTGGCGGTTGCCCTGATGGGGTGTGGTACTGCTTTGTTTAGTTTGACGGTGCGTGAGTACCAACGGCGCAGGGTCTTATCGTTTATGAATCCTTGGGCGGATCAGGCTGGGGATGGCTACCAATTGACCCAAAGTCTGATGGCGATCGGGTCGGGGCACATTTGGGGAACGGGGTTTGGGTTATCGCAACAAAAACTATTTTTACCTGTGCAATATACGGACTTTATTTTTGCCATCTTTGCCGAGGAGTTGGGGATAGTGGGGGGCATTGCCCTCATTTTTTTGGTGTTAATGTTTGGGGCGGTAGGATTTATGGTGGCGCGCCGTTGCCATAATTTAACTGTGCGACTGGTGGCGGTAGGCGCAACCTTGATGATTGTGGGGCAGTCATTTCTGAATATCGGGGTGGCGACGGGGGTACTGCCTACCACTGGTCTGCCTTTTCCTTTTTTTAGTTATGGGGGGAGTTCCCTCATTTCTACTTTGGTAATTGCGGGATTATTGATTCGCTCGGCACGGGAAATGAGCACAGGGGAGGTTATTCCCTTAAAGCCTACCCGCCCTAATCCATCATCAAGAAATTTATGAATCTGACTACTTCTGGGATTTTGCCCCTCCTGAAAAATCGCAATTTTATGGTGCTGTGGGTGTCCCAATTGATTACCCAGTTGGCGGATAAAATTTTGTTTATTTTACAGATTCTCATTGCTACTAATAATCAGTTTACTGATTATCCTAAACCTATTTTGAGCCATGAAGCTTTGGTGATGATTAGTTCTACTTTGCCTGCAATTTTGTTTGGTTCTTTGGCGGGTATTTATGTCGATCGTCATGACAAGTTTAGAGTCATGATTTATGCCAACATTGTGCGGGCGAGTGTAGTATTTTTATTGCCCATTTTCCCTGATTCTTTTTTATATCTGTTAGTGATTACTTTTGTGGAGCAGATTTTTACGCAATTTTTTGCACCTGCTGAACAGTCCGCTATTCCTTTGATTGTCGATAAACCTAATTTGATGGCGGCAAATGCCATGACTGCTTCTTCTACTATGGCATCGTTAATTTTAGGCTATGGCATTGGCTCCCCTGTGTTAAATAGTTTGACTAATTTATTTCCTAACATTACTTTTATTCGGGAATTGTTTGTGGGAGGGTGTTACCTAGTCTCGGTGGTGATGCTGTTGTTTATTCCTGTGCGGGAAGAAATTGCTCGATCGAGTAAGGTACATTTAATCAATGACTTGAAGGACTCGATCGCTTATGTGCGTCAAAATTTACCAGTAGGGGGGGCGATCCTCCAGTTAATGTTGTTATATGGCATACTGGGGGTGCTTCTTAAGTTGTCCATGAATTTAAGTAAATTGTTAATTGGCAATCAAGGGGATTTTGGCTTTTTTGTATCTGGTACGGGGGCGGGTTTAGCCATTAGTGCTTTACTGTTGGGGCAGTTTAGTAATTATTTTGCCCATCGTCCTTTGCCGTGGTTAGGATTTATGGGGATTGCTTTTTGTTTATTATTATTTGCTTTGGTGCCTTATGTAAATAGTGTACCAATTGCCTTAGTAATTACTTTGATTTTGGGCTTTCAGAGTTCGTTAGTGTTAATTCCTATGCAGACTATTATTCATCACTATACGGATGAAAATATGCGGGGGAAGGTTTTTGGCTTGTTAAATAATGGACAGAATATAGCGGCTAATATCCCCCTAATTATAGTGACAGTTATTTTGGATTTATCGACCCTGTGGCTAGGGGAAAAGTTAGGTTTTCAGGTGATTGTCATTTTGGTTAGTGTATTGGTGCTAGTGGGGGGCAGGCAGTTGTGGCAACAAAGTCGCAGGGCGTTGGAAAAGGTGCTTTAGCTTAATCGGCGGTCAGTCCCCCATGTGTTTACTCAAAAGCAAATCAATGTCGGGATGAAAGCCGTCCGAGATATAAGTGTTAATGGACAAATCAAATCTCTGGAGAGTTTCCCTGATTTGTCCCCGCCGTGGGTCGCACGCTGAGACCTCTGTACAAATAAGTCCGAGAAGCGTGAAGCCCGTACTCTATCTGTGCCGTAGGTGGCGTAAGCCATGATGAGTGTCGGGAGTCGTTCACCACTGGGCATAGGCTTGCTGGAGGGCTGTGCCCGCTTTTTGCCAAGTAAAGTTATCTAGGATGTGTTGGCGGGCGTGGATGCTGAGCTGATGGCGCAGGTGTGGATCACGGTCTAGTTCTTGAATTTTAGCCACCATATCTTCTACGGAATTGGGGCGGGTGAGGAGAAAGTGCTGACGATCGATGCCCAAATGACGCACCACTGGCAAATCGGTGGTCACCACGGGTACTCCCCCTGCCATGGCTTCTAATACTTTCAAGGGACAACAGCCCTGTACCAGATTCCGATCGCACAGGGTGAGGGGGGCAACCACTAGGTGGGATTGGTGTAAATACGGCACTAACTGGGTTTGGGGCATGGGGGGCAACAACTGACAGCGATGCTCCAGGTCGAGTTTATGGATCAATTTCTGTAAATTGCGCCGTTGGGTTTTAGTGCCCTGCCCGATAGCCTTGAGATAAAAGGTGGGGGGGAGCTGGGCTAGGGCGCGGATGGCTAGTTCTAAACCTTGCCACGGGGCAAAGGTGCCAAAGTAGAGGATTTGGGTGGGGGGGGTGGGGGGCGGGGGGTGGGGCACAAATAATTCCGTATCTACCCCGTTGGGAATCACTTGAATTGGAGTGGTAACGCCCCTCGATCGTAGATATGCTTCGGTCACAGGACTGGGGGTAAGAATTAAATTTGCCCGTTGTAAACAAAAATTTTCCTGACTGCGGATTTTAGCTAATAAATCTCGATCGTCCAATAGGTCGGGATAGCGGTACTTCAACTCGATGGAGGGTAACCCATTCACTTCATAGATCAAACGGCACGCCCCCGCCCTAACCAAGGGTAACCCTTCCCAAATAGACCGAAAATGGATCACATCATAGGTATTTTGCCCCAGCCATAATCGTAAATTTTCCCGAAAGGACAGGACTCGATCGATTAAATTTTTGCCCAGGGCGGGCAGTTGGATGTGGGTAACTTGGGGGTAGAGTCTGTAGGGAGGCATCGGCTCTGGGGTAGGGGACACGGTGACCAAGTCTAAATGGTGCTCTGTGCCTGCCACGATCGATCGGCAAAATGCCTGAATATGAATGGATGCCCCCTTACTCTGGGTCAGGTCATCAAAAGAACTGTAGAGAAATTTTAATGCCCCAGCCAATGCCCCATTTTCTCCGCCTTGGTCTCCAAATACTTAGAATTAAACTCATTAGCCTCAATCAGTAAAGGGATTCTGCCCACCACCTCCAGTCCAAACCCTTTCAAGCCAGCAATTTTACGGGGATTATTGGTAATTAGGCGCATTTTGCGCACCCCCAGATCATGGAGAATTTGTGCCCCCACCCCATAAGTGCGCAGATCGGGGGCAAAGCCCAATTTTTCATTGGCTTCCACCGTATCCAAGCCCGCGTCCTGTAGCTCATAAGCCTTTAACTTATTCAACAATCCGATGCCCCTGCCCTCCTGCCTTAGATAGACCACCACGCCCCGCCCCGCGTGCTCAATCATTTTCAGGGCACTCTGTAACTGTCCCCGACAATCGCACCGTTGGGAACCGAGGGCATCCCCAGTCAAACACTCGGAATGCACCCTGACTAAAATTTCCTGCTCGGCAAACTCCTTGGGGTCGCCCTTGACGATCGCCAGATGTTCCTGATTATCTAAACTATTGCGGTAACCATACACCCAAAAATCCCCAAACAAAGACGGTAGCTTGGCGATCGCCTCCCTAATCACAAACCGTTCCGTCTGCAGACGATATTCAATCAAATCAGCAATGCTAATAATCCGCAGGTTGAATTTACGGGCATATTCCATCAGTTCAGGCAATCTCGCCATAGAGCCGTCATCATTTTGGATTTCACAAATTACCCCCGCAGGATAAAGCCCCGCCATGCGTGCCAAGTCCACGGCGGCTTCCGTGTGTCCCGCCCGCTGTAGTACACCCCCCGATCGGGCCCTGAGGGGGAAAATATGCCCCGGTCGCCGTAAATCCTCTGGGCGGCTGTGGGGATGGATCGCCACCTGAATTGTGCGGGAGCGGTCTTCCGCAGAAATCCCCGTACTGATACCCACCCGCGCATCAATGCTCACCGTAAACGCGGTCTGATTGGCATCCGTATTGCGATCGACCATCAAGGGCAAATCTAACTCATCCAATCGATCGCCAGTCATGGCCAGACAAATTAGCCCCCGTCCATGCACCGCCATAAAATTGATCATGGCAGGGGTGGCAAACTGGGCTGAGCCAATCAAATCCCCTTCATTTTCACGGTTTTCATCATCCACTACGATGATCAATTCACCATTTTTCAAGGCAGATAGAGCTGAGGGAATATCATCCAGCCGCCATTCACCCATAGCCCCATACAGTCCTGTAAATTACGATATTTTCTAGTTTAGCTTAATCGGCGGGAGAGCAACGCGCTGTATTTGTGCTCCGAAGGTGGCGCAAGCCATATTGTGTTTACTCAACGAAGATGAGTTTCGGGAGTCGTTCACACTAAACACCATGGTCGAGATATAGTAAAACTGACCTAAAATCATCAAGTTATTATCAGGAATCATAAGGAGGGTCAGTTGTGGGAATACTCAGGCACTTCAGTAGGGACATTGGCATCGATCTGGGTACCGCCAACACCCTGATTTATGTTTCTGGTGAAGGGATTGTCCTGCAAGAACCCTCTGTGGTGGCGATCGATCAACGGGATCGTACCGTCTATGCGGTGGGGGAAGAAGCCAACAAGATGATCGGGCGTACTCCCGGAGATATAATTGCTGTCCGCCCCCTCAGGGATGGGGTAATTGCTGATTTCGATTCGGCGGAGATGATGCTCAGGGCATTTATCCAAAAGGTAAGGTATGGCATTTTCAATCCCCGCATTGCCATCGGCATTCCCAGCGGCGTAACGGGAGTAGAATGGCGGGCGGTGATGGATGCGGCCAGAAGGGCGGGTGCTAGTGAAGTTTTCCCCATAGATGAACCCATTGCGGCGGCGATCGGGGCAGGCTTACCAGTGACCGAAGCCACGGGCAACATGATTGTGGATATTGGCGGGGGCACTACGGAAGTGGCGGTGATGAGCTTACAGGGGATCGTGTTGAGCGAATCTGTGCGCACGGCTGGGGACGAACTCAGTGACTCCATCCAAAAATATATGAAGGCTGTCCACAACCTGGTGGTGGGAGAGCGCACCGCCGAGGAGATCAAAATTAAAATTGGCTCTGCCTACCCCATGCCCGACGAACCTACCCTGGAGGTGCGGGGCTTGCACATGATCTCTGGCTTACCTAGGGTGGTCACGGTCAAAGCCCCAGAAATTCGCGAAAGTATGACCGAACCCTTGTCCCAAATTGTGGATGCGGTGAAACGCACTTTAGAAAAGACTCCCCCTGAACTGGCGGCAGACATCATCGAGCGGGGGATTATGCTGGCGGGGGGTGGTGCTCTCCTCAATGGCATTGATACCCTGATCAGCCACGAAACGGGTATTGTGACCCACATTGCCCCCGCGCCCCTCAATTGTGTAGTATTGGGTACTGGTAAGGTGCTAGAAGATTACAAGAATCTGGGACGGGTACTCACTAGCCGACTACGCACCCTATGATTGACACTTTGCGGCGTTGGTGGCTACGCTATGCCAGCCAATTATTTTTGGTGGTGGTGGGGCTAATCCTAGCAATTTTATTGCGCCATAACCACGGCACGGTGTGGCTAGAAGCCTACCAGTGGCTGAGCCGTCCGTTCCAGCGTCCCTATGATCCGCAGGTAGTGTTGGAAACGGCGAAATTGCGAGAACTCTCCTATCGTCTGCAGGAACTGGAGTCCCAAAATGCCCAATTGCGCAGAATGCTCCAACTGCCCACGGTATTAAATGGGTCTCCCCTGTGGGCGCAGGTGATCGGACGCAGTGCTGATTCATGGTGGCAACAGGTACTGATTTCTAAGGGCGCACGGGATGGCGTTAAGGTTGGCTCGATCGTGACAGGCACTGGTGGTCTGGTGGGCAGGGTTACGGAAGTTTCTGCCCATGGCAGTCGGGTACTGTTGATCAGCGATCCCAGCAGTCAGGTTGGTTCAGCCCTCACCCGCAGTCGTGCCCTGGGTATTCTCAGGGGGCAATCCCTCAGTACGGGGGTAATGGAATTTATCGATCGCGACCCAGATGCCAAAGTCGGCGATATTGTCACCACTTCTGCTTTTAGTACCCTGTTCCCTGAAGGTATTCCCATCGGCAAAATTCGCTCGATCGACCTGAATCATCAGCCCGCCCCCGAAGCCGTAATTGATTTCTCTGCCCCCCTATCCATGCTCGAGTTTGTTCAAGTGTATGCCCCATCCCATTTCTAAGATGATTATCAAGTGGTGGCAAGGGTTAGGGGTAGGGCAAAATCTCCTGCTCACCATGGGCGCTTTGGTCATATGCTGTCTGTTGATGCCCCTGCGGTTACCCGGTATGACCCTAATGGAGGTTGCCCCCAACTGGTTGTTAATCTGGCTCATCTGTTGGAGTCTGAATCGGCCTGTGGTGTTGGCAATTGTAGCGGGCATCTCGATCGGGCTAGTGCAGGATAGTTTGACCATTCCTGCGGAGTTTATGCACCTCAGTCCCAGTCACACATGGGGTATGGCATTGACGGCGGGGCTGACGGCGCTATTACAGAAGCAAAGGTACATCAAAGAAAATTTTATTTCCATTGCCCTGATTGTGTTTGCCATGACCATCATTGCGGAAACTATGATTGCCATTCAGTTGAGTTTTTTAGGGTTTGACTTGTCTGAGGTATGGGCAAAGCAACAGCAGATCACCCTAATTTCTGCCCTCTTGACTAGCCTGTGGACCCCAGTAGTTTATTTCCCCTTGAGTAAGTGGTGGTAATTTCTTCCCCCAAGGAGCGGGTAAGTATGGCTTATACTGGAGTAAGTGAATTAAGTATCTGCCGTGCGTGAACTGCCTCTTTTTCCCCTGCCCGAAGTGGTACTTTTCCCGAACCAAGCCCTGCCTTTGCATATTTTTGAGTATCGCTATCGCATGATGATCAATACGGTACTGGAGACCGACCGCTGTTTTGGGGTGCTGATGCTCGATCCAGAAACCCGCCAGCCTGCTCCCATTGGCTGTACCGCCAAGATCGTGCAATATCACAGGATGCCAGACGATCGATTCAAGCTGTTGGCGGTGGGGCAACAACGGTTTCGGGTATTGCAATATACTAGGCAAACTCCCTTTCGCATGGGGTTAGTGGAGTGGGTGGAGGATGAAACCCCAGCGGATGCCAATATGCTGGCGAAAGAAGTGCGGGAGCTACTGGATGATGTGGTGCGCCTGTCCCAAAAATTGACGGAACAGGAGATCGAACTGCCCCAAATTCCCCGTAATCCCATCGACTTGTCTTTTTGGATAGCCAGTAATTTTCAGGGAGCGACCCTAGAGCAACAGTCCCTGCTGGAGGTGTGTGATACATCAGCCCGTTTGCGCAGGGAGGCGGACATTTTGACCTCTACCCGCAGTCAGTTGGCGGCACGCACGGTGCTCAAGGATACTTTTAAGGATGTGGAATAGTTAGCAGACAAGGCTGAGGGTGGTTTCCCGCGCCCATCGATCGGTGTGTAAAATGTCGGTCAGGGTGGGGCTGAGGATAGGGCGGTGCTTACTGCAAACGGTGGCAATTAGTTCCGCAATCTGGGTGAACCTGATTTTTTCCCTCAGGAACAGGGCTACTGCCTCTTCATTGGCGGCATTTAAAACGGCGGGCATGGTTCCCCCTTGGCGACCCGCACTGTATGCCAGTTCCATGCAGGGATATTTGCGGTGATCGGGACTGCGAAAAGTGAGGCTGGCACATTTGACTAAATCTAGCCTTTCCCAGTTAGTGGTCAATCGATCGGGATAGGACAGAGCATAGAGCAGGGGCAGACGCATATCAGGCAGTCCCAGTTGGGCTAGGACAGAAGTATCCTGCAATTCAATGAGGGAATGGATAATACTTTGGGGATGGATGACAATGTCAATGTGGTCGTAGTCTAAGCCAAACAGATAGTGGGCTTCAATTACCTCTAACCCTTTATTCATAAGGGTTGCCGAATCTATGGTGATTTTTTTACCCATACTCCAGTTGGGATGTTTGAGGGCAGAGGCGACGGTGACTTGGTCTAGTTGCTCCACGGGCAAATCCCGAAATGCGCCCCCCGACGCGGTGAGGATGATGCGCGCCAGCCCCCCCTTGGGCACTCCCTGTAAACACTGGAAAATTGCCGAATGCTCCGAATCCGCAGGGAATAACTGTACCCCATATTCTTGTAACAGGGGCTGAATTACTGCGCCCCCCGCAATTAGGGTTTCCTTGTTGGCAAGGGCGATATTTTTCCCCGCTTTGATGGCGGCGATCGTGGGCAAAAGCCCTGCACAACCGACAATGCCTGTCACTACCACCTCGCTGGCGTGATGGCTGGCGACGGCACAAATCCCCTCTGTGCCCGCTAAAATTTGCGGTTGGGGGTCAAGGTGGGCGAGTGCTTGCTTGAGAAGTTCATAGGCTGACTCATCGGCGATCGCCACCAGTTCAGGGCGAAATTCCTGTACCTGTTGGCTCAGCAATTCTACATTTCTACCCGCCGCCATGGCAGTTACCTGAAATCGATCGGGGTACTGCCGAACGATGTCTAGGGTCTGGGTGCCGATGGAGCCTGTAGAGCCTAAAAGGGATAATTTTTTCACCTGTAATAAATACCTCTGCGTTTGCGGGATTCCATGGCTCTTTCTAGCATATCTAACAGCCCTGGGGCTTGTTCTTGCAGGGTCAATAGCAGTCTTTCGCCCGCGTCCTCGTCCCCTGGGTCTCTGCCTGTTGCCATCACCCTTTGCAGGCGGGGCATTGCCATACTGTCCACAATCTGTACTAGCCCCTCCAAACAGCGATTAAACTGGTTTTCGGTCATTTCCGCGTCCTCTAGGGGAAATTCAATCACCGCCCGAATTTCTCCATCAAACGGGTCATATTCCCACTGCAACATCTTGGTTTCCCAAGAAATACACAACATGGTCTGCAAAATGGCTTCTTTGTACTGATGTTTTTTCACATTTTTCAGCACATGGGGCGCAAATATCTCAAAAAACCTGCCTTCCTCATGCAGGCGAATCGCAATCACAAAATCCTCAATGTGTTCAGCTTGGACTCTAGTGGTAATGCAACTGGCTTCGTAGTTGATTTCATAGAACCAGCCCCGATTGTCCAGAAATGAAGCGATCATATCAACGGTTGTTGCCATATTGTTTGCTAAATATGCCTGCTATTGATGATACCCCAGACTGCCGTTCTTGTGCCTCATAAGTACAAGTTTATGGTGATTATCTCTGGCAATTTCTTAGGGGTGCAGTAGTTTATGGGATAGGTAAGTAGATTAAATTACCCGCACCCCCAGAGGGAAGGGAGTACAATCGATTTATTTGTTTAATTTTTATTTATTATTTTTTAGTATATTTTTCATGCCCGTATCTACTGCCCCCCGCTTTGATTGGCACACCATCGCCCAAGACCTACGGTCGATCGTAGGTGCACAGTATGTGATCCACACCCGTGAAGAGTTAGTTGCCTATGAATGTGATGGTCTCACCAGCTATAAACAAACACCTGCCCTAGTAGTTTTGCCCAAAACCACCGAGGAAGTCAGTCAAATTCTCAAATTATGCCACGATCGGCAGATTCCTTTTGTGCCCAGGGGGGCGGGTACGGGGCTATCGGGGGGCGCATTGCCTGTGGCGGATAGTCTGTTGATAGTCACCGCCCGCATGAACCGCATCCTCCAAGTGGACATAGACAATCGCTATGTGGTGGTACAACCCGCCGTGATCAATAACTGGGTAACCCAAGCCGTCAGTGGGGCAGGTTTCTATTATGCCCCCGACCCTTCTAGTCAGTCCATTTGCTCCATCGGGGGGAACATTGCCGAAAATTCGGGGGGTGTGCATTGCTTGAAGTATGGGGTGACGGTGAACCATGTACTGGGTATGACGATCGTGCTACCCACAGGGGAAATTGAACAGGTGGGCGGGTTTGTGCCCGAAATGCCGGGCTACGACTTGACGGGGGTATTTGTGGGTTCGGAAGGGACTTTGGGCATCGCTACGGAAATCATCTTGAAAATTTTACCCATACCCCAAACCGTGCAGGTACTGTTGGCAGACTTTACCTCGATCGAGGGGGCGGGGCAGGCGGTGGCGGACATCATCAAAAGCGGGATCATTCCTGCGGGCATGGAAATCATGGATCATCTCAGCATCAATGCGGTTGCCAAAACTGTGGCGACTAATTGCTACCCTTTAGATGCCCAAGCCATTTTGCTGGTGGAAGTGGACGGGACTAGGGCAGAAGTGGAGGCGGTGTCCCAGCAGATACAACAAATTTTCCGTGACAACGGCGCTCGATCGAGCCAAATAGCCGAAACTCCCCAGGAGCGGGCCAAACTGTGGCAGGGCAGAAAGTCAGCCTTTGCGGCAATGGGCAAACTCAGTCCCAATTACTATGTGCAAGATGGGGTAATTCCCCGCAGTCAACTGCCCTTTGTACTCAAGGAAATTGACCAACTGGGACAAAAGTATGGCTACCCTGTGGCGAATGTATTTCATGCGGGGGATGGCAATTTACACCCCCTCATTCTCTATGACCAGAAACAAGAGGGAGCGCTAGAGCGGGTAGAGCATTTGGGGGGGGCAATCCTCAAACTGTGTGTGCAAGTGGGGGGCAGTATTTCTGGGGAGCATGGCATCGGGGCAGACAAGCGCTGTTATATGGAAACCATGTTCAGTCCTGCCGATCTAGAAACCATGCAATGGCTACGCCAAGCCTTTGACCCCCAGGGCATAGCTAATCCCACCAAAGTAATTCCTACCCCTGCCACCTGCGGTGATCGACGCATTCCTACCCATCTGACAGACATCCCCCGTTTCTAAACCTGCCCAAAAACTATTTTCCAAGATATTTTCTGCTTGCCTGAACTATAATTAAGAATTATTATCAATAGACCATGTGATAAACTCCTACTGTTTTGCCCTCACCCCCAGCCCCTGCGAGGGGAGTCAAGCCAGTGCACCTTGGGAGAGGTTAATCATTAGCGAGAGGGGCAAGGAAGTTTCATCGCCTGTAGTTAAATATGACTGAAGTTCTCATCAGTAACCATGTCCAAGGTGGCTATGGCAAAAAACAAATTATTCACGGAGTGAACCTAGATATTCACGGGGGAGAATGGTTAAGTATCATTGGTGCCAATGGTTCAGGTAAATCTACTTTTCTGAAATTGATTAGTCGGTTACTCACTCCCAACGGCGGTGTCGTCCTACTCAATGGCAAAAATATCCATACTCAACCCGTGCGAGCAGTTGCCAGAGAATTAGCCCTCTTACCCCAGCAAACCATTATTCCCAAAGGTATTACGGTCAATGAGTTGGTGAGTCTGGGACGCAATCCCCATCAGGAGTGGTGGCAGTGGCAATTAGATACAACTTCCCAGCGTAAAGTGCAAGAAGCGATCGAGCAGACCCAATTAGTTCCCTTGCAGGATCGATCGGTGGAGAGTTTATCGGGTGGGGAACGGCAAAGAGCTTTTCTGGCAATGGCTCTAGCCCAATCTCCCCGCATTCTGTTGTTGGATGAACCCACTACTTTTTTGGATTTGCGTTATCAATTGGAACTCTTGGCACTCCTCAAACAACTGCAAATATCCCAGAATTTGACCATTGTGACTGTCCTCCACGATATGAACCTGTCTGCCAGATTTAGCGATCGATTGGCAGTGATGAAAGCGGGGGAACTATTGGCGATCGGCACTCCCACCGAAATTCTCCAACCTGATATTATCCGCAGTGCTTTTGGCTTGGAAGTAGAAATTATTGCATGGCAGGGAAGTATTTTAGTGCATCCTGTGGCGGGCGTGCCTGAGACAAGGTGCATCCAGAATCAGGAAAAACTACCCTGTTCTGGAGGTGGAGCGGAGTTTTAGACCCAGTTGTTTTGATAAATACTTGCTGTTTTGTAAAAAAAATTACAAAACTTGCAGGTGGCTTACTAAATACTCATAACTGTTCATGCACTACAGGTTCTATTTTTTGAGAACTTGTTTGTCTTCCAGAATAAGGAGAATAGGTTCCTCTATGAGTTCATTTAATCGCCGCCGGTTTTTGATTTCTGGTTCTGCTGTAATTGGTACGAGTTTGTTAATCAAAGCCTGTGGTAACCAAACCCAGACCAGTAGCACTGACAGTAGTTCTCCCCCAGCGGGAGAAAAAATTAAGGTAGGTATTCTCCATTCCCTCAGCGGCACCATGGCAATCAGTGAAAAGAGTGTTGTAGATGCGGAAAAGATGGCTATTGATGAAATTAACAGTGCAGGTGGTGTACTTGGTAAACAAATTGAACCGATCGTGGAAGATGGTGCTTCAGACTGGCCCACATTTGCCGAAAAGGCACGCAAGTTAATCGATCAGGACAAGGTGGCTACTGTATTTGGCTGTTGGACATCTGCTAGTCGTAAGGCGGTTCTGCCTGTGTTTGAAGAAAAACAACATATGTTGTGGTATCCAGTGCAATACGAAGGACAGGAATGTTCTAAAAATATCTTTTACACGGGTGCCGCTCCTAACCAGCAGATCGAACCTTCGGTGGATTGGTTGTTAAAAAACAAGGGCAAGGAGTTTTTCTTGGTAGGATCGGACTATGTTTTTCCCCGCACTGCTAACACGATTATCAAAGCCCAACTGGCGGCTAAGGGCGGCAAAGTAGTGGGAGAAGATTACATCCCCCTTGGTAGCACGGAGGTCACGCCAGTCATTACTAAAATTAAGGCGGCATTGCCCAATGGAGGGGTGATTTACAACAGCTTGAACGGCGATAGCAATGTAGCTTTCTTTAAACAGTTACAGGGAGCAGGTTTAGGTCCTGATAAATATCCTTCTATGTCTGTCAGTATTGCAGAAGAGGAGGTAAAAGCGATCGGGGTAGAGTTTCTCAAGGGGCATTTTGCCGCTTGGAACTATTTTCAGACGGTAGATACTCCCGCTAGTAAGAAGTTTGTGGAAAACTTTAAGGCGAAGTACGGTGCCGATCGGGTGGTAAACGATCCGATGGAATCCGCCTACATTATGGTTTATCTTTGGAAGCAGGCAGTGGAAAAGGCGGGGACATTTGAGGATTTAGAGAAGGTAAGACAGGCTGCCTATGGACAAACTTTTGATGCTCCCCAGGGCTTGGTCAAAATGAATCCCAACCATCATATTTCTAAGTTTGTGCGGATTGGACAGGTGCGGGATGATGGACTGTTTGAGATTGTCTTTTCTACAGACAAAGCGATCGATCCAGTACCGTGGAATCAATTTGTAGCAGAAACCAAGGGCTTTGCCTGTGATTGGTCTAATCCTGCGAAGGGAGGGAAATATAAAGTTTGATGGAACTGATTAACAGCACATTCAACGGTCTGGCAACTGGGTCGGTATTGCTCCTGTCGGCTTTGGGTTTAACTATTGTTTTCGGGCTGATGGGAGTAATTAACATGGCGCATGGCGAGGTGATGATGCTGGGGGCATACACTACCTTTGTGGTGCAGAACTGGTTTAAGTCTTTCGGGGAGCCGTGGCGGGATGGATATGTCTTTGTTGCTTTGATATTGGCTTTTGGGGTGACCGCCCTGTTTGGTCTGGTGTTAGAACGCTCGGTCATTCGGTTTCTCTATGGCAGACCCTTGGAAACCCTACTCGCTACTTGGGGTTTGAGTCTCATTTTGCAACAGTTTGTCCGCAGTGTGAATTGGGGAATGGCGATCGGTTTGACTGTGTTCCTAGGGCTGGGAGGGGGAGGGATGTTTGTACTGAGGGGTAGAGTCCTGCCGAATTGGGCTAAGGGAGTTTTATGGTGTCTAGCGGGAGGAATTGGCATAACCACAAGCCTAGTCTTGGAACAGAGATTGGGTTTACAGATGACCAAGCCCTGGTTTGGCGCACAAAATGTCGATGTAACTGCCCCCCAGTGGCTCCGATCGGGTCTTAGGTTGGGGGATGATCTGCAACTACCCTACACGCGGATTTTCATTATTGTCCTCACAGTTTTGTGTCTAGTGGCAATAGGGTTATTTTTACAACGATCACCGTGGGGGATGCGGATACGGGCCGTGACCCAAAACCGATCGATGAGTGCCTGTCTAGGTATAGATACTGATCAGGTGGATGCCCTGACCTTTGCCTTGGGATCGGGGCTAGGGGGAATAGCAGGCTGTGCGGTGAGTTTCCTTGGCTCCGTTGGTCCCAACACTGGGCAGAACTATATTGTGGATGCCTTTATGGTGGTGGTGGTAGGAGGGGTCGGTAATTTATGGGGCAGTGTGGTAGCCGCCTTGGGTATTGGCACGATCAATTACCTACTGGGATCGGGTACGATTGCCACTCTAGTTCAACCTATTCCGGGCTTGGCTGATTTTTTTAGTTTTTTTGCCAGTACCAGCATGGCTAAGGTGATGCTTTTTGCCCTGATCGTAGCCTTTTTGCAATATCGCCCCGCTGGTCTATTTCCTCCCAAAGGACGCACAGTGGAATTTTAGAACAAATGAAAAAGAATTACTTCCCGATCGTTATAGAAATAGTTCTAGTATTAGGCATTGTCCTCATTTTGATGTTTGCCATTCCGCCAATCCTGATCGGAATTGGACAGGGTTTTAGGGTAAATCTATTGGGCAGATTTCTTGCCCTTGCTTTAGCTGGTTTAGCCATTGATTTAATCTGGGGTTATACGGGGCTATTAAGTTTAGGGCAGGGGGTATTTTTTGGTTTAGGGGGCTATGCCTTTGCCATGTACTTAAAATTACAATTTCCCCCTAGTGAAAGTCTACAATTACCCTCATTTATGCCCCTGTATGGGGTGACTGAATTGCCTTGGCTATGGCGACCTTTTTCTTCTTTCTTTTTTAGTATTAGTATGGTCATCTTTCTGCCTGCCATTTTGGGTGGATTGATCGGTTACTTAATTTTTCGTAATCGCATTAGAGGGGTATATTTTTCTATCTTGACTCAGGCTTTAACTATTATCTTTTTCAATTTTTTTAATGGACAACAAAAGCTAATTAACGGCACGAATGGACTAACCGATTTTCAAACTATCTTTGGTTACAGGGTAAGTGCACCGGAAACTCAACTCTGGTTTTATTGGCTCACGATCGTGGCTTTGGCACTGACCTATGGATTATGTCGGTGGCTGACCAGTGGCAGGTTTGGTCGTTTATTGATAGCCATTAGGGATGATGAACCTAGAGTGAGATTCACTGGCTATAATCCCACTGTCATTAAAGTATTTGTTTTTGCTGTATCTGCCGCCATCACTGGCATTGCGGGAGCTTTGTATACCCCCCAAACTGGGATTATTTCTCCCAAAGCCATGGATATTGCCTTCTCGATCGAGATGGTAATTTGGGTTGCTGTAGGCGGAAGGAATTCCCTAGTGGGGGCTGTATTGGGGACATTAGTAGTGAATTTTGCTAAAAGCCTTTTGAGTGAGACTTTCCCCCAGATTTGGCTATTCTTTCAAGGGGGACTCTTTTTAGCAGTGGTGATGTTATTACCGGATGGAATCGTAGGTTGGCTTAGAACAACTGGCGTAGATTTAATTGAGAAAATGACAGGGAAGCGCCGACTATCTACCTATCCCAAAATAGAATTAGAAGAAAGTTATGAACATTCTAGAGATTGAGCATTTAACTGTGAGTTTTGATGGCTTTAAGGCGCTCAATGACCTCAATTTTGCCATGGCGATCGGGGAGTTACGGACAATTATTGGACCCAATGGTGCAGGGAAAACCACTTTCCTAGATACCATTACTGGCAAGGTGAAGCCTACGAAGGGACAAGTTCGATTTAAGGGTAAGGACATCAGTCGATTTAGTGAATTTCAAATTGCCCGTATGGGCATAGGGCGCAAGTTCCAGACCCCTAGAGTTTATACCAATCTAACAGTGCGGGAAAATTTAGAACTTGCCAGTAATCGCCATAAGAATCTGTTGGGAACCCTCTTTCGCACCCCTTCTGTAGTAGAAAAACGATCGGTAGATGAACTGCTCGCCTTTATTAACTTAGCTGGCAAACAGACCTGGAAAGCAGGTATTCTCTCCCATGGAGAAAAACAATGGTTAGAAATAGGGATGTTGATCGCCCAATCGCCTGATCTGCTCTTACTAGATGAACCAGTGGCTGGCTTGACCGATGAAGAGACAGAAAAAACTGCTATGCTTTTGCAAGCACTAGCGGGGGAACACTCCATTATTGTCATAGAACATGACATGGAATTTGTCAGACAGATCGCCCAAACAGTTACGGTTCTCCATCAAGGTGCTGTTCTATGTGAAGGACAGATGGCAGACATTCAAACCGATCGGCGAGTAATTGAGGTTTATCTGGGTGCTCAGGAGGAAGCTCATGCTGACCATCAGTAATTTAGATGTTTTTTATGGTCAAAGCCACATCCTGCGTCAAGTTGATCTCCATGTCAATCCTGGACAGATCGTCTGTTTGATTGGTCGGAATGGGGTAGGTAAAACCACTTTGCTAAAAACTATTATTGGTCTATTAACCCCCAGCCAGGGAGAAATTATCTTCCAAGACCGATCGATCCTTCCCCTCCCTCCCTATGCAAGAGTGCGACTGGGATTGGGCTATGTCCCTCAAGGGCGGGAGATATTTCCCCGTTTGACAGTCAGGGAGAACCTCATCCTTGGCTTTGAAGCGATGGGTGGTACTAAAATCGATCGACAAACTGCCCTAGAAGAAGTCTTTGATTTGTTTCCTGTCCTTGCATCTATGGAGAATCGGATGGGGGGAGACCTCAGCGGTGGACAACAACAACAGCTAGCGATCGCTAGGGCACTGTTAGGAGCACCTAAACTCTTGATGCTGGATGAACCAACGCAGGGAATTCAGCCCTCGATCGTGTTGGAGATTGAAGCCGCAGTGCGTAGGATCGTGGCAGAGAGAGGAATTGGCATCCTTTTGGTAGAACAACATCTGCACTTTGTCAAACAGGCAGATTATTACTATGCCATGCAAAAAGGTGGTATAGTGGCATCTGGCTCGACTGGGGAACTGACTAACGCAGTTATTCAGGAATACCTTGCTGTTTGACTAACTAGTCCCGTGTTTCCGTAGCCTTTTATACTTAATTTCGTCCAAAGCATGGCAAGCTGTTATTAAATATATGCTTACATCATGGAACTAAGCCCCCAAGAGAAAGACAAACTGTTGATTTTTACAGCAGCCCTGTTAGCAGAACGCCGTCACGCCAAGGGTCTCAAACTCAACTATCCAGAGGCAGTCGCCCTGATTACGGCTAACATCCTAGAAGGGGCGAGGGAAGGGAAAACGGTAGCCCAGTTGATGAGTGAGGGTACTACGATCCTCACGCGCAACGATGTGATGGAAGGTGTGGCAGAAATGATTAAGGAAGTCCAAGTGGAGGCGACATTCCCCGATGGCACTAAGCTAGTTACAGTACATCAACCGATTAGAGGCGTATGATTCCAGGGGAAATAATTGTGCCAGAGGGAGAAATCATTCTAAATGGAGGCAAGCCAGTTTTAACCATTACGGTCTCTAACACTGGCGATCGTCCCATCCAAGTTGGTTCCCACTACCATTTTTATGAAGTTAACAGTGCTTTATCTTTCGATCGAGAGCTAACTAGAGGTATGCGCCTAGATATTCCAGCAGGGACAGCGACTCGGTTTGAACCTGGCGATACCAAGGAAGTACGACTAATTCCCTACGGGGGCAGGCGAGAGGTGTATGGGTTCAATGCCCAAATTGAGGGGAAATTGGAGGAAAACTAATGGGCTATGCACTAAATCGTCGCGCTTACAGTGATATGTACGGTCCTACCGTAGGCGATCGGGTGCGGCTGGCTGATACGGAACTGTTTGTGGAGGTGGAACAGGATTTGACTATCTATGGGGAAGAAGTCAAGTTTGGTGGGGGCAAGGTCATCCGCGATGGAATGGGGCAATCTCCCATCACTAATGCTACAGGAGCAGTAGATACGGTCATTACCAATGCCCTAATTATTGATTGGTGGGGTATTGTCAAAGCCGATGTGGGAATTAAGGAGGGTAAAATCCATAAAATTGGCAGAGCTGGTAATCCCTACACCCAAGACGATCGGGACATCATTATTGGACCGGGTACGGAAGTAATTGCTGGGGAAGGTATGATTCTCACCGCTGGGGGGATAGATGCCCACATCCACTTTATTTGTCCCCAACAGATTGAAACTGCGATCGCTTCAGGCATTACGACAATGATCGGGGGAGGAACAGGACCTAGCGCTGGTACGGCGGCTACTACTTGCACCCCTGGTCCTTGGCATATGCACCGTATGTTGGAAGCAGCAGAGGCTTTCCCCATGAATTTAGGTTTTTTAGGCAAGGGGAACAGTGCTAAACCAGAGGGCTTGAGGGAGCAGATCAGGGCAGGAGCGATCGGGTTAAAACTCCATGAGGATTGGGGAACCACCCCGGCGGCGATCGATGTTTGTCTTTCTGTAGCAGATGAATATGATGTACAGGTAGCTATCCACACCGACACATTGAATGAATCGGGTTTTGTGGAAGATACTATTCGCGCCTTCAAGCAACGCACTATTCACACCTATCACACGGAAGGAGCGGGGGGCGGTCATGCGCCTGACATTATCAGAATTTGTGGGGAGCCTAATGTCTTACCTTCTTCTACTAATCCCACCCGTCCTTACACCCTTAATACTTTAGAAGAACATTTGGATATGTTGATGGTCTGCCACCATCTCGACCCCAATATCCCAGAAGATGTTGCCTTTGCCGAGTCGCGCATCCGCAGTGAAACGATCGCTGCCGAAGACATCCTCCATGATTTAGGAGCATTGAGCATCATTTCTTCCGATTCCCAAGCGATGGGCAGGGTAGGGGAGGTAATCATTCGCACTTGGCAGACCGCCCACAAGATGAAAGTACAGAGGGGGCATCTTGCCGAAGATGATCGATCGGATAACTGGCGCGTAAAACGGTACATTGCTAAATACACCATCAATCCTGCCATTACCCATGGCATTGCCCAATATGTAGGCTCGATCGAGGAGGGGAAATATGCTGATCTCTGTTTATGGAAACCAGCCTTTTTTGGGGTAAAACCAGCCCTGGTGTTGAAGGGGGGAGGGATCGCATGGGCACAGATGGGGGACCCCAATGCCAGTATTCCCACACCCCAACCAGTGCATATGCGCCCCATGTTTGCTAGTTATGGCAATGCTGTTAGTTCTACATCTTTTACTTTCATATCCAAAATCGCCCTAGAGTTGGGTGTACCTGATCAACTGAACCTAAGAAAGATAGTATTACCGACCACAAATACCCGCACGATCGGTAAAAGAGACCTCAAATTAAACGACTATTTACCCAACATAGAAGTTGATTCAGAAACCTATGTTGTGCGGGTAGATGGAGAGATTATCACCTGTGAACCTGCTCTTGAATTACCAATGACCCAGCGTTATTTCCTATTTTAATCACAGCCATATCCTTGGAATATAGGGCGGGTAATGGCTATACGAATTCCGTAAATAGTGCCAAACCAAAATAAAGTATTGACGGCAGAGAACGCTAGAATTGCCCCTGTAGCGACAGACCAAACCCTTTTGTAGCCGCGTCACATAAATTTCATCGGGACAAGGTTGAAGGAGGGAACGCAAAGCATCGATCGTTTCAGGATTAACACCTTGACCAATAAACCATAGAGTTCCTATTACAGATTTCTGCCATAGACCATTGTAGTCTTCTACCATATCGCCAGTGATAAACTGCCGATCGATCCATAGCGGCTGATCATTTTGCCAAACCTCTATATGATTTTTCCATATACCCTGATTGAATTTTTCCTGCCTAGCCGTGCGCCCAAATCGAGTGATTTCCCAGCCATAACAGAGAGCATTTTCTGCTAACTTAATCAAGAGTTTTTGGCGCAATTTCGCATCAGCAAATAAAATTGTTTCCTGCGGTAGCCATTCCAGAATACTATTTTCTCTTAAATGGATTGTAATTTCTTGCATAGCAAAACTTTCTACCGATCGATAAACTTTAGTTGCCGTCGGACTGGTAATCAATACAGATGCTTGTTGATCTAGGACACATTTAATAGATAGCCTATCTCCAGCTACTATGCCGCCACCAAGGTGCAAAATGATAGTATGACAACACTGCTTCCCTTCAGGATAAAACGATCGTTGAACCTGTAAAGGTACTGTAGCAAAATAACGATCGAGCCATGTCTGACCCTCATTAGCCCTGAAAAATAGTTCTAATTCCCCCTGCAAAACTAACTCCTAAATAGTCTAGAGTATTGGCTTTCATGTCCCATACTAGCTAGGGCTAAGCCAATATTGCAACTTGCCAAATCTTCATCCTGTAAGCTTAAAATAGCAGACACGGAATTTTTAAGTTCTGAATGTAAATTCAATAAAATTTTTTGACCAGCAGTTTGCCCGATCGGAATCGATCGAATGCCAGCACTAACTAAGTTAGACACCCAAGCAAATAAAAAACTAAGAATAGCATCACCTAAAGCAATTTCCCAATAAAAAGCAACCATACCAAAAGCAACAGCATAGTTATAATTATCCCCATCTAGGTTTAGTAAATCAATCTTGGGATGATCAGAAATATCATTAAATAATTTAACTAGAGCATTCCCCATTACCCAACTTTGAATTCTCAACTCTTCTGACTCCCTTTGGGCTGATAGCCAATTATTCCAAAACACAATTGTACTATAGTCAGCTATTGCCAAACCTTGATAAACTCTAACTAAAATTCCCCCATCAATCCTGATAGAGCCATAGGCTAATTCCCTTCTAAGCCAACGATCGAGAGAAAAGGAATCATAAATAACTCCCTGTTCAACTAGAAATTCAATCCCCTCTGAATAGCCGTAAGCACCGATCGGTAATTGGGGACTAGCCAATTGCAATATAGATAACAAAGACATAAACTAATGGTGGTGGTAAGCACCTGTTTCAGGGAAGAAAGGAACCGTTTCCCTAGTAATTGTTAAATCCATATCTAATAACATTTGTTCAATTACAGGATCAGGGTGCAGACGCAACCAAGAAGCGCCAATTTCCAACGGTACATGACGATTACCCAAGTGGTATGCCGCTCGTATTAAAGATCGATGATCCATAGCTGTTATGGTCAAAACTAACTCCGCTCTAGCTATAACTTGTAAAACTATTGATAGGTCGGGAATTTGAATAAAATCTCCTGCTCTTAAACGATTTCCCCTAGAAAACCGCAAATAAATTACTTCCCCCTCGTTATTCTGCCAACTTACAATCGTCTTCAGTCTTTCCTCAGCAGTAAGCTCTATGTTCCCATCACTAGCATGATCATTGGTAGAAGACAATACAAGAGCTGGATAAGTTGGCATAATTGTAGAATTAACTACAGTAGTAAAATTAATAGTACTTTAACTTTACCATGAAGGGAAAAAATAATTTATGAATGCATTAAGACTTGGCATTGCTGGTCCAGTTGGTTCAGGTAAAACTGCCCTAGCATATTTGTTGTGTCGCACTCTATCCGATCGGTATAGCATTGCTGTAGTGACAAATGACATTTACACAAAAGAAGATGCAGAGTTCTTAACTCGTGCGGGTGCACTCAGTGCCGATCGGATTGCAGGAGTAGAAACAGGGGGCTGTCCCCATACTGCCATTCGGGATGATGTTTCTATCAATTTATCTGCCATTGCTCTGATGGAAAAGAAGTTCAACGACCTAGATTTAATCATCGTAGAAAGTGGAGGCGACAATTTAGCGGCTACCTTTAGTCCTGAATTAGTAGATATTACAATTTTTGTAATTGATGTAGCGGCGGGAGATAAAATACCCCGTAAAGGTGGACCTGGCATTACTAAATCCGATCTTTTAGTAATTAACAAAATTGACCTTGCACCATTTGTAGGAGCAGATTTAGCAGTGATGGCAAGAGATGCCAAAAAGATGAGGAGAGAAAAGCCTTTTATCTTTACAAACCTCAAGACAAGGGAAGGACTTTCAGTCATTCTAGATTACTTAGAAAGATATTTACCATCTCCTCAGAGTGATGCAAATGGTCATCATGTCAAGGAAATTAAAGATGTAACAGTAGTGTGAAATCTGCATCAAATACCTTACCTTCATCAAGAAGCATACTAACAACTCAAAATTGCCTGAGTTCAGGGGTCAATGCCTCTAAAAGAGTCTCCAGTGCAAAATATGGACAAGCTAAACAACATAAGCTATTCCAAATCCTGATTGTTTAGATACAAAACCCCAAAAAGCCGCCCGCCAAGTACGGGATTTTAGACCCATTGTTTTGCTAACTTTGCTAACATTTATTAAGAAAAGGCAAAAAACTATGGAATGGCTAAAGGTCGGCAACAACTGGATGCTAACCCCCTCCAAAGCAAAGGCGGTGATTCATTTTTTGGGCGGGGCATTTTTATGCCAATATCAGGACTATTTCCCCTTTTGGGGTATTCCATCCATAACCAAACATGACTAAACAGGTCTTGATAGTAGGGATCAGTTTGCAAATATGCCTGCAGAAACCGCTCAAAGCGATCACCCAAGTCCCGTTGGGATTCTGCCTCTTTTCTAAATTCGTCGAGGATATTAAGAATACTGGTCATGAAACTCCAAAGAATTTATTTTTCTTGCAACTATACCAGAGGTCATATTATTCAGCATATTAAGTGGTCAGAAATTTAACAATTAAGGTAATGGCACTAATCGCTAAGGCTACCGTAGCAGAGATGATCAGGGTGAATGCCAGTCTCACAATAATGTCGGATGATTTCTGGTAAGTCTCCAGTCTTTCGTTGTAGATTTCCTGCTTTTGATTGAATTTCTCAATGTAATTGTCTAGCTTGTGGTTAAATCGCTCATTTTCAGCTTTGATCGATCGTATCTCAGCTAGAACTAATTCTAAATCTTTGATCACTGCGTCTAGGGTATTTGGCTCTGACATAGGATATTTCAAATTATTCAAGTTTAATCTAGCTTAAAAATGCCACCCTTTGTAGGATGGCAAGCGTAGCCAAAACTGTAGCCAAAAGAGATGTCTAAACCTGTCTAAAACTGTCTGAAATAGTACGGTAACAAGCTATTGGTTAAGTTGTAACACGCTACTGGTAAGGCTCAAAGTCAATGGACGCAACTGGATTTGAACCCTAGACCCCCACTACCCCAAGCCTGATCTCGTTCGGCTAGAAGCATTACACAGTGAACTTTTCAGAAGAGAGATGCAGTGCGTCTATCAAATATCTCACACTTCCACTCTAATTTAGAACGGAGTGTTAGTCAAGTTGTTAAGGCTATGCTATTTAATTTTTCGGTAAAGCCAAGGTGGGGTTTGGGGAGATGACCAGATGTTTAGTTTGAGGGTTTGGGCGGATTGCTGGGCAAGTTGGAAGATGGTTTGGGGAGTGGGGCAGTTGTGATGGTGGGCGTAAGCCAGTCCCCAGTTGAGGAGTTGGGTGTTGATGAGTAGGTTTCTATGCCAGATTTCGGCGATGATTCTGCCGTATTTGTCTCTGGTGATGGGGATGATGGTGATATTTTTGTTGAGGGTGAGCCTGATGAGTAGGTTTTGTGCTTCTTTGCTGTAGGGCTGTCCTGTTTCGGGCGCGTCTATGCCACAGAGTCGGATGGACATTTTACGATCACAGATGAGGGTGTCGCCGTCAATCACTCTGGTTACTTGGCAGATGGTGGGTGGCTGGTGGATTGGTGTCATGATCGTGCATGGTGTTGATTTCTATCTCGATCGCTTGGGAGTGATGGTTTACTTGTCTTTCGCTGTCAGCGATATCGTCGGCGGTGTCTGCTGTAAGGGTGGTAGGTGGTATGGGGTAATGTTTTGATTTGGGTTCGTAGTTTGGGATTGAGAGATTACCGGGGTCGGTGGGTGCAGATTCAGGGATGGTTGGAATGGTTGGATCAGGGTGATTTTCATCGGTGGGGGCATAGACAAGGGGCCAGCGTTTGGCTGGTCTGGTGCCTTTTTTCTCGGTGTAGGGGTTGATGTTGCCTTTGGTGGTGTAGTTGTCAAGGTCGGTGGCGTTACGCTTTCTGCGGTAGTGTGCCCGTACTAGCCTGCCTGCACGGAGAAAAGGTTTGATGAAATGTCGGTAAATGATCCTGTTTTCTCCCAGTACAGGGATATTTTGTCGGCTTTGCGGGCTTGAATTTCGGGGTCGGTGGCTTCCTTTATGTATTTGAGTACATCGGATATGGGGTCATTGCTAACAGCTTTATGGATGATTGGCTCATTTTTGTCGGTCATTGATTTTGTTCTCCAGTTCTTGCAGTTTTTGTTCGGTGGTGGCTTTGAATGCGGCAAATTCTTGGTTTAGGGTGAGGTTGGATATTTTGTAGGTGAGTATGGATACATCCTGTCTGAGTTGGAGGACGGTGGTGGTTAGTCCCACAAGGGCGGCGATGACGCAGGTTTGGGCGATGGTGCTGGGGTCTATTCTCAGGTTATTGGGTTGGTGTGGTGGTGTAGGTGTGTGTGTAGGGGTGGTCATTTGCGTTCTCCTTCGGTGGGGGTGGGTAGCCAGTAGCCGATGATGGCGGATATGGTTGACCAGTAGGCTGGTTCGCTCCTTCCTGCGCTAATGCTCAGACAGCAAAAGAGGACGATCGTGCTGGATAAAAAACATTGCATCTTGAATTTGGTCATGGGGTTTGGAATAGTCGGTGTTCGGCTTGGCGGCGATGGGTGAGTCCCTCTAGGGTTTGTCCGTTGGCTTTGTTCCAGCGTAGGAGTTGTTCGCCTGCCTCTTTGTACCTGCCCTGATTGAGCAATTTGAGGAGGGTGGAGTATCGGAATTGGGTAGCCCCGATGTTGAAGATGAAGCTGGTGAGGGCGGTATGCTGGTTGGGGGTGAGGGGTACTTTGACTAGGTTGGCGATGGCTTTCTCTACTTCTTGGAGGTCTTGTTTGAGTAGCTGTTCTGCCTGTTGAGTGGTGATATTTTGTCCAGTCTTTGCGGTGGCGGTGTGTCCGTAACCGATGGTGAGTGTGCCTGTGCCGTCATCGTAGGCGGTAAGCGATAATCCTTCCAATTGCTTGATGAGATCGATCGCTGTGGTTACTGTTCCAGAAAAATCGATCTGTTTGAGAGGTGTGGGAGCGTTCTTTCCCTTGGATAGAAAATGTATCCACAGGTCGCCGTCTTTTCCGCAACAGCGTTCCATGAGGGCATAGGAGTAGGTTAGTCCCCCGCCGTGGGCTTGGGTGTCGTAGCCGTCCGCCCAGTATTCGCCGTAGGGGTCATTGACTATGAATCCCTGTTCATTAAAACCTCGGATGACGATGATGTGTCCGCTTTGAGTAAACCATCCATGCACTACACAGGGTCTGCCTTTGGATAGCCAATTCTTCACTTCTTGCCATGTGGCGTGTTCGGTGAATCTGTCTCGGTGTCCGTAGTGCTCTACTATTTGGGCGAGGTCGTAGGGTGATTTGCGGTTCAGTCCCAGTTCTTCCATTTTGCGGTAGATTTGGTCTTCCAACTGCCCGTTCCCATTGCCCCTGATTCCAAAAAAGTGCAGGCACATGGCGATCGCGGTTACATTACAGGTTCCTGTGGGGTGGTGGTGGTTATCCAACTGACTGAAGTGGAGGATGTTGAGGTCTATCATTTTTGTTCTCCTAGAGGTAGAAGAGGTCAAGGATTTTGGCGACATCGTGCTGTCCGTTCTGTAGCTGATAGTGGTCGCCGTTCACTTCCTGATAGAATTTGAGGGCGATGGCGATGATGAGTAATTCTTCTCGTTCAAGGGTGGGATACGAGATGATGGGCAGTGATATGGGATTGTTTCCGTTCACTTTGCCTGATTGCACGGCTTTGACTTCTTTTACCGTGAGAATGTCGGGGTTGATGTTGATTGTGCTGGCTAGTCCCACTGCCATTATATGCGTGGTTCCTTGGGGGGGGAATAGGTCTCTGATGGTAACTGGGTTGTCGGTGAGATTTTTGAGATCGATCGTGGTTTCGGTGTCGCTGATGGTGAGGTTGATTTTGATGGGGGCGATACTGCTTAGATTGATATTTCCGTTCAGTTCAAAGCCTTTGAGGACGGTTTTGGCTTCGTTGTTGGAGAGGATGCGTTTCCCCCGTTCGTTGGTATCGTCAAGAGTAATACCGCTCCTGACTGCTTTTACCATGCGCGAACTGAGGTATTTGTCGCCTACTCCTAAGACCCTGAGGGAGTCGCGGATAGTTTTGCCCTGTTTGGCTGAGGTGGCAAATTCGCTGTTGTTCTCTTTGGTGCGTTCGGCGGTGACTGTCCTTGATTTGGGCGACATTTTGACTGTGCCGTTCTTGTCGATCGTTACTCCGTCTATACTGCCTTGATATTTGATGAGGGATGTAATCTTTGCCATGGGTGTCTCCAGTAGTATCTATGGATTTTCTCAGGATTTTCTCTGGATTTCCTATGGATTACCACTGCATTTGCTGAGGAGTCTGACTAGGATGATGACTATGATAGTGATTAGTTTTGGTTCGCTGATGCCTTGTTGTCGATCGTTTCCATTGCTTTGATGGCTAGGGGTGAGGGTTGGGCTTTGCCGCTTTCCCATCTGTGCACGGCTGATACGGTTACTCCCAATGCCACCGCAAGCTGTTCTTGGGTCATCCCCAAGCGGTATCGCAGTTCTTTGATGGCTTTAGCATTCTCCATTTGGACGCTAGATACGGTGTGTTAATGTCTTGCTTCTGGATTGAATATACCACATTTAGCAATAGCGGAAATAATACGGGACAGGGTTCAGTTAAGGCAAAACCTTGCCATCATTCACAAAGCACCTTTACAGTCTTTACTTCAATAATTCAACATGAACAATTAATGGGTCGCAAGGTCGTTAGCCAAATGGCTATTCTGCACCAGACTTCCTCAGAAAAAGCCTAGAGGTCAAGTGTAACCAGCAATATAGGAATAAGACAAGTTCCAAGCAAAAAAGTGCAATCATCCAGATGAAATACAGATGATTGCACAAGCGTATACTCTTATAGCACTTGGTGGCGTAAGAGGACTATTTACCCTAGCGGATACCCAAAAGGCTTAACACCCAACGGGGGGTGCGCCCGGCTCCATGGGCAGAAAGACGTCCGTTCATGCGCACTGCCCACGTGCAATGTACTGGACAGCGTGGATTGGGATCGCGAACGAAATCGCCCACAAAGAACTCCTTTCCGTTGATGTTTGCATATGCTCCATTGGGAACAAGACGAGTCCAAGAGGCTTGAGCGGGCAAAGCTGAACCAATAAGGCAAGCACTTGCCAACAAGCCAATCAATTTGGTTTTCATGGTTTATCTCCTTTAAAGTAATTTTGTTTATGAAAGAAATCGTTCTATTTCAGTTGGGTGATTCTGGATTTGTGTCCTTCTTCAACCCTTCTTCCGTAGCTCGTTTTCTTTCATGGCATTTACAATAAAGTTTCGGTCACGCTGAGCGCAATCCTCATATTCCCTAGGTATTCCCTACGTATTCTCGATGCGGTATCCTAGGGGCATGGCAAAAAGCGTCACCCTAGAGAGGGCAAAGGTTTTGGGCTTGCTGCGCGATCGTCGCTCGGAGTTGCGCAGTCTAGAGGTGCGATCGCTCTGGCTGTTCGGGTCGGTCGCCCGCGACGAAGCCACGCCTAATAGCGATGTGGATGTGCTGGTGGCGTTTGATCGCCCCGTGGGGATGTTTGCCTTTGCGCGGTTGCACAGCTACCTGGAGTCTCTGCTGGGATGCAAGGTAGACCTAGGCACGCCGGATTCCCTCAAGCCTCACTTACAGGAGACGGTGATACGGGAGGCGATCCATGTCTTCTAGGTCTTCTAAAAAACAGCTATCGGAGCTTGTCTTATGCCTGGATTGACGTGGAGGAGCTTCATTGAAGAATTAGCGAGAACTATGTTGCCTCAAACTGTGCAGCAAACCTTTATTGAGGTTTATGCCTCCAATGAAGACAGCGGCCAGTCTGCGCACGATAGGCTCAATATCTCTCAAAAGACGGAGGAAGCTCATCTTAAAATCTGCTATGAAAAATTTCAACAGGAGCTTCCGCGATTGGCGGAGAAGGGTGGAGGGGGAAAAAAAGAATTGTTGCTTGAGCATTTGCAGAGAAAATTTGCAGGCCAGCAGCAAAGTGTGGCAGCGATACAATCACAACGAGAAACTCCCCAACAAGAACCAACCGAATCTCCTGCGCCCGTTGTGGGCAATCTCCAAAGTATTCAAGTGCGGGACAGCGCAGAATTCTTTGGCCGTGATCTAATCTTGAGGGAGATTCATACCAAACTGCAAGAACAGCCCCGACTGGCACTGGTGGGCATGGGCGGTGTGGGCAAAACCGAGGCATCCGTGCAATATGCTACCGCCTACACCCAACACTATCCAGGAGGCACTTGGTGGCTGTCGGTGCCGCAGGGCAACATTGGCGGGCAAGTGCTCAGCATCACGGTTCAGAGATTCCAAAACTTTCCAGCCGATGTATATCGCAACCTCCCCCCAACAGACCTCGCGCAACGGTGCTGGCAGGAATGGTACGGGAAGGGTAGGGCGCTGGTGGTGTTGGATGATGTGGCCCACATCGGAGAAGTGCAGGCTTTTCTACCCAAACCAGCGGAGTTGGTGGTGTTGCTCACCAGCCGCGAAGCCCTGGATCTGCCCCTATTGCGGCTGGACGTTCTGGGTCCCATCCCCGCATTGCAGTTACTGTTTTCGGCTATGGGCAAGCCCGTTCCCAAGGGCGAGACCCTAGAGGAATGTTTGGCTGAGGTGACCCCAAAGCAAGTACCCGCCCTGTGCCAACAGATGGACTGCCTGCCCCTAGCGCTGGAACTTATCGGCAAGTACCTCAAGCAGCTAGAGCAAGACGAAGAGCCGCTATCGATTCCCCAGTTAATTTTGCAACTGGAGGGCAAGGGGTTGAGGCATGGTGCCCTAAAAAAAGAAAACTATCTGATGAACGGTCAGCGGGGCGTAGCGGAAGCTTTCGAGCTGAGTTGGGCGCGTCTGCGGGATTCGGCACAGCGACTGGCGGAATTGCTGGTTCCCTATCAGGTGGGCGCAACTATCCCCCACGATCTGCTAGAAGCCCATACCCAACGCTATCTGCAGTTGCGGGGGCAAGACTACGATCACGTGATGCTGAGAGAGGACATTCGGAATCTGCGCAACCGCAGCCTGCTGAAAGGCAACACCAATAGCGGCTACAGCATCCATCCTTTGGTGCATCGGTTCTTTAAGGACAAGCTGGAGGGCAAGTTATGAACGCTACGCAAATCGCCCAGCAGGAACGGGAACGCCATCGCGAGCAGGTGTACCGCTCCTTTGCCGAGACCATGGCAGCCTATGCCACAAACATTGACTACACTTTGACCCTAGACGATCTGGCTCGCCATGAGCCAACCATTCCCCACCTAGAAGCTACTAGCAACCACTGCCATCTTCTCAGCCCCCGCCAATTGCTACATCTTCTTCAGGGTATTGGAAGATTTTATGCAGCACGAGCAAACTACGCCACCGCCACAGGACACTACGAACGCTACCGAGACGAGCTGAAAAACCGTGCCGATGGAGTTGTGGAATATGCCACCAGCCTTAACAACTTGGGATTTTTGTACCGCTCAATGGGAAAGTACTCTGATGCAGAAGAGTGTTTGACGAATGCTCTCTCCATCCGAGAGAAACAATTAGGAGCCGACCATCATGAAACTGCCCAGAGCCAGAACAACTTAGCATTTTTGTACACATCACTTAAAAGGTACGATGATGCAGAACAGCTGTACAAGCTATCACTTACCAGCAAAGGAAAACAATTAAGAGTCGACCATCCCTCTATTGCATGCACTCTGAATAACCTAGCGGATATGTATAAGGAAGTAGGACGATACGATGATGCAGAAGAGTTTTATATGAAGGCTCTTTCCATCCGAAGGGAACAATTAGTACCCAACCATCCCAATACCGCCACCAGCCTGAATAACTTGGCGGAATTGTATCAAGCCATGGGACGGTACAAAGAGGCGGAACCGCTGTATGGGCGATCGCTGTGATAATCACAAAAAGGATGGAGAGATTGTACTGTCTGGCAATTATGAGGACGATCGCTCCTGCTAGTCCCATTGCTAGGGTAATTCCCGTTATCCCTAACTCGATCGGCTGGGGCTGGGTCAGCTTTGGGGGCGGAGTCTGGGTAAAGTGGGTACGGGTGGGCTGGAGCGTATTTATCTCTTGGATAGCTTTGGGCAGGATGCTGAATGTAGCATACCCTGTAGTCTGGGTTGATTTTACGATGGGAATAGCCAGTTCCGATAACTTACAGGTGCTTAATTGGAGTAGGAAACTGCTGTGTGCGGGCAAACATAGCAAAAGTTAAAAAAGTCTATTTATTCTTTAGACACAAGTTTTATATGTTTAAGATTAGCATATCAAGTGAGGCTCAAAAATATGCTAGTCGGTTTACCTGAGTTTTTTGATAACCCAGAGAATCGTTGCCCTGTTGTACTACTGCTAGATACATCAGGTTCTATGACAGGAGAACCAATTCAAGAATTGAACCAAGGAGTAGCCCTATTCCGAGATAACATTCTTAAAGATGCTAGGGCATCATTGCGGGTGGAGGTAGCGATCGTGTCCTTTGATCCTGTGCAGTTAAGACAGGATTTTACTACTATTGACAAGTTCAATCCACCTATATTTGAGGCACAGGATGTTACTCCTATGGGTGAGGTGATCGAGTACAGTTTGGATTTATTGGAAAAGCGCAAAGCTACCTACAGAACAAATGGTATTCAATACTACCGACCTTGGATATTCTTGATTACGGATGGAGCACCTACGGATTCATGGCAAAATGCCGCCAGCTTAGTTAGAGATGCAGAAGCGCAAAAGCGAGTAGTATTTTTTGCAGTGGCGGTGGAAGGAGCGGATACTCATATTCTCAAACAGATAGCACCTCTCCATCGTCCGCCCATGAAGTTGAATGGATTGGATTTTCGTGAATTGTTCCTTTGGCTGAGTCAGTCTTTGTGCTCGGCTTCCAGCGGAAATATCAATGATCCAATCACACTACCCCCTGTGGGCTGGGGAACGATTACTTAAAGTTAGTATTAGGCTAGTTTTATGTGGAAGTACATTGCACGATCAGCGATCGGGATAGGTCATCAAAAGCTGAATTTACCCTGTCAGGACTATGCAGGGTGTGAGTTGAAAGGGCAGTATTTAATCGGCGTGGTGGCAGATGGGGCAGGCAGTGCCAGATTTTCTGAGCTGGGTTCGCGGTCTGTAGTGCGGGCTGCCCTTAGGTTTTTGACAAACCATGAGATGGAATTTGAGTCTAGAGGGAAAACTATTTGGGGAAATATCAAGAAACTATTAAATACAGAATTAAATTGGAAACTATTAAATACAGATGTAACTCAACTCATAAAGCCTGATAATCAGGTTTCTATTGAAGATGAAGTAAAGGCATATTTTCAGAATTTACTACAGGAATGTATTGCTGATTTAAGGCGTGAAGCACAACAAAATAATTGTGATGTGAAAGATTTAGCCTCTACTTTGTTGGTATTTATTGCCCATACCAACTGGCTAGTGGCGATGCAAGTAGGGGATGGACTGCTGGTGGTTCGGGAACGAGACGAGTCAGATTATCGCCTGATAATTAAACCGCGCAGGGGAGAGTTTGCCAACGAAACCATCTTTGTTACTTCTGATGGAGCGATCGATAGTATACAAACAGCGATTGTCAATAAGCCCTGTGCATTCATTTGTGCCGCCACTGATGGGGTAGAAAATGTGGCGGTGAGATTGAGTGATTGGAGTCCTTTTGCGCCGTTCTTTTTGCCCTTGGAGGAGTATCTAAGGGAGACCGATAAACCTGAAGAGGACGATCGTTATTTGATGGATTTTCTCAACTCTGACAGATTGAATGCTCGTACTGATGATGACAAAACTCTTTTGATTGCTCTGAACTATGACTCAACTAATTGATCTGGCAACGAGACAAAACCTTACTTTAACCACAAAGATTGCGCGTGGTGGTGAGGGTTGTGTGTGGGCAACCAATCGCGATGGTTTCTTAGCCAAGATATATTGTCAACCCACTAAACAAAAAATTAAGAAACTGGAAGTGATGGTAACCAATCCCCCTAAAGATAAGCTGGCCCATTTGCCTCATGTTTCCTATGCGTGGCCCCTCTCTATCGTAATGGATCAGCAAGGACAGAAAGTGGGTTTTCTGATGCCTGAAATTAAGTTGGGTCGCCAATTAACGGAAATTTACAACCCTAGCTTGCGCAAAACCAATAAATTGGAAGTAAATTGGCGTTTTCTGCACGCTACGGCATACAACATTGCTTTATTTATGGAGTCAATTCACGAGGCGGGGTATGTGATTGGGGATGTCAAACCTGAAAATATATTGGTCAATCCGCAGGCTTTACCTTCCATTATTGATACGGATTCATTTCAAGTGAAAGATAAGGATGGAACGGTGTATCGTTGTCCTGTGGGTTCCGAAGGATTCACGCCCCCAGAGTTAATTGGTAAGAATTTTACTCAAGTTGATCAGTCAGCGGTGCACGATCAATTTAGGTTGGCAGTGATTGTGTTTACTTTACTTTTTGGTTATGAACCGTTTAAGGGAGTTTGGAAAGGTAGGGGTGATGCGCCTGAGCCGTCTGATTGGGTAAGGTATGGATATTGGGCGTATGGCACAAATGGCAATGTTGGGTTAGCAGATTACATGATCCCGTTGGATGTGGTGCATCCTGGCTTGAAGCGCTTATTTTTGCGTTGTTTTAATGATGGATTGAATGCTCCCACTTGCGCCCAACTGCAACTCAGTGGAAACAGGTGCTGGCGATCGCTTCTAAAGAATTACACAAGTGCAATGTTGTAGATTCTCACTTTTACCACCGCGAGCATCGGTCTTGTTATTGGTGTGAAAGAAAAGCAAGTGGCTCTCTCGATGTATTTGAATTAAATACACAGGTTTCACAACAATCTCATAGTCAATATAATAATAATTCACAGAAAAAGATAAACAATCCTTCTAGTAATTACAGTCAACATAGTAGTAATACAAAAACACTATTACAGAATAGCAATCAACCGTATGTCCCTCCCGCACAAAATGTGACGGTACATCAAACAAGAAGCGCATCGATAGTCAGAGTTCTTGCATTATTGGTCATTGGTCTAGGTGCTTTTGTAGTGATTTCTCCAATGATTTACTATTCCCTACCTCCACAATTACGGCGAATAATATCAGGCAAAGTCGCATCCGATTTTTTCAATGATGCGCTTAGAAAACAGAATTCAGGAGATAATCAGGGGGCGATC
>Ga0272446_1000610_pt1 | contig 54992 bp, 45 predicted proteins | sample YNPCB0061_FD_194587 | JGI IMG/M metagenome (GOLD analysis project Ga0272446, IMG submission 194587) | Hot spring microbial mat communities from Yellowstone National Park, WY, United States - YNP-CB-006-1 | ecosystem: Environmental > Aquatic > Thermal springs > Hot (42-90C) > Sediment | place... | reverse complement strand
AGCACGATGGCGGCGTCGTTGCGATAAGGCAGGCTGTCCATCATGCCCGGCGTGCCCTGCATGCGCCCGTCGCACGGGTCAGTGACGAAGCCGGCGAAGGGAATGGCGCCCAGCCGCCCAAACTCCGCAGCGGCGGCTTGCATCAACAGGCCGACCTCCCAGTGACCGGTGTGATAGCCAAGCGCGATCGGCGCACCATCCGGATCGCGAATGCCGCCCTGCGTGCTCAGTATCAAGAACTCCTTACGCCGCAAGTGCGCCGGATTCCAGCCCATGCCGGCGTCCTGCGTCAAGCCGAAGATATAGCCGCTGGGCGCAGTGCGTAAAAACACATCGTCCAGGGGCAGGCTGCCAGCCGGCCCAGGCGCATGGGTCAGGACGGCGTACAACTCAGGCGTAGACGCCTCGACAGATAGAAAACCTTGTTCAGAAGCCCCAGTCGTGCCTGCGTGGTTCATGGTCTGGTCCTTTATATAGTCGGGCGAGTCCTTTATTCTCAGGACTTACGCATTTGGCTCAGCAACCTTCCTGGAAGCTAAGAGCTTCCAGGAAGGTGACACACTAGAATCTGTCAGCAACCTTCCTGGAAGCTAAGAGCTTCCAGGAAGGTGACACACTAGAATCTGCGTATGCCCAAATTCTATCACCCTATACTGCGCTGTTTGCACAATATAAACGAATTTGCTATTGTTGCGCACTATGCAAAAGACAGGTGAGCGCAGGTTGACCGCATCCGAGCGCTGGTTGCGTTGGCTGCATCTGCTATTCACAGCCATCTTTGGCCTGGTGTTGCCCTTTATCTGTTGGGGCGCTGAAGCCACACCCGGCCACGCTCACCCGCGCGCCCACTTCGTCTTTCTCCCGCCGCCAGCCTACAACGCCACCATCATCACCCAGGAGATCGGCGCCGCCCATGATCTCATCCACGCAACGGCAACGGCGTTAGCCAGTGGCCTGGGCGAGCTGTGCACGGCGCCGCTGCACGGTGCGCCGTCAGCGCCCACGACACCGGTCAGCCAGTCCACGCCACTGGTGTTAGCGATCACCATGCTGCTGCTCATGGCGCTGGACGGGCGCGCCACGCCTGTGCGACGTGATGGCGGTGGTTTCCACCAGTATATGGCGACGCTGCATGCGTATGCACCGCCACTCGTCATTGCCACACCGCCCCCGCGTTGACTCCAGCTTTCCTTGATCCGTTGCGCCGCAGCAATGGCGCAATCTAAGCGCAGCACACCAGAAGGCGACGCTCCTTCCGGTGCAGTCATGCTTGACAATCGATTACCACCAAGAAGGAAAGTGGAGAACTATGAACAAGCACCTGCTTACTTTACTTGCCATCCTATCGATCCTCACAGGGATATTGGCTGGCTGCACAACGCCGCCCATGCAACCTGGCGGCGCGATGAACGACATGGGCGCAATGGCAACCGCAGCGCCCTTGCCTGAACCAGAACCTGGCAAACTGACCATCGTAGATGTGCGCGCCCGCCCGGCGCCGTTGGCTGGCGGCACCGGCGCCGTCTATTTCACCGTGCTCAACGGCCTGGACACCGACGTGCAGTTGGTCTCCGCCTCTAGCCCGGCAGCCAATGTCGTCGAGACGCACGAGACGGTGGCTGAGAACGGCGTGATGAAGATGGTGCCGCTGCCCGATGGCTACACCGTGCCAGCAGGCGAAGCGTTGGAGCTCAAGCCGGGCGGCAAGCACATCATGCTGATCGACGTGCTCAAACCGTTGGCGCCCGGCGACGAGCTGAGCCTGACCGTCAATTTCGACAACGGCGAGGTGATGGAGCTGACAGTGCCCGTGCTCGACATGCAGATGAATATGCAGATGCCCAACCAGGCCGGGGCGATGGAAGGTCACGACATGCAGCCGACAGCCGATGCGGAGCATGAACACGCCGACACAGCCGAACATGGCGCCATGGATCACAGCCACATGATGCTGGCGCCCGAAATCAAAGAAGCGATCATGGCGCTGCCCATCCTGGATGTCCACGCCATCGACGAGGCGCTGAATGAAGGTGGCGCACTCGACGCGGCTGCCGCTTTGGCGACGCTCGACGCTCTGCAGGAACAGGTGGACAGCACGACCTGGCCCGTGGAGTTGGAGGAGATGATCGGTCAGGTCAAGACCAAGACCGAAGCGCTGCGCAGTGCGCTGGAAGCCAATGACATGGCGACCGCCGGCCCGCTGGCGATGGAACTGCACGAGTTGCTGCACGAGCTGGAAGCGCACGCCGGCGAATGAAGGCGCGCATCGCCTGATTCGAGCAATTGATGCAAGGGCATGAATGGCGAGAGGGCGTCGTCGGCGCACACAAGCCCGCTGGCGCCTGCCCACCATTCACGCCCCTGCCATGCATCCCCCCGCCTCCCCAGGAAGTGCATCCCCGCCGTTGCCTATGCTTTTGACAGCAACCTGCCCTTGTGTTATTCGTACTCTATTGTGAAAAATCCAACGAAGGTACGCCGCGTCACGCTGCTTCAGGCGGACTTCGTGTACAATGAGAAAAAACGATTCACAGATGAATTGTCTAAAATGGACGATGACGGCAAGGGTTGATGGTATGATGCAGCGTGAAGTGAACAGGCAGGCGGAAATCACGACGATTACAACGCAAGTCCACACGCTCTTCCGCGCTGCCGTGCAGGCAGGAGCGGCGATTGCAGCGTGGCAACGTCCAGGGATGGCGCAACCGCAGGCTGTGGTTGACTTGAACGCAACGCCGACATTGGCAACCGTTGACTTCGCGACCCGCCAACCAGCCTTCATCTTTGCGCCCTTTGTTGCGGCCCCCGCCGGTGCAGCGCTGCAACTACACGCCGACCTGTGGTTCGATGGTGAGACGCTGCATTTCCTCAACGCTAATGGCTCCCTTGCCCGCGCACAGCGCGCCCAGAGGCTTTTGCTCAGTCTCGACTCCGCAGCCACCGACATGGCGCCAGGCTGGTATGTGGCGGAAAACATACGCAACCATGCCGCCACCGAAAGCGAGTTCACCGGCATCGTCCAACACGCCATTGATTTCATCCGCACCACCGGCATAGCCAAGGTCGTGGTCTCGCGCACTGCGGCGTTGCCGCTGCCAGCCGATTTTGACCCGGCTGTTGCGTTTGCCACGCTGTGCGCCCGCTATCCACATGCGTTCGTCTCGTTGGTGGCGATCCCTGGCGTCGGCTCCTGGCTGGGCGCCACCCCGGAAGTGCTGCTCACGCTGGATGAGCGTGGGTTGACGACGATGGCGCTGGCTGGCACACAACGTCGCCCCACCGATCGCCCGCTGGAGGCAGTGCAGTGGGGGCGCAAGGAAACGATCGAGCAGGAGATGGTCGGCGCCTACATTCGCAACTTCTTTGCCAGCGCCGGCGCACCCAACGTCCAGGAGAGCGGGCCGCACACGGTGGCGGCGGGTTCGGTCGTGCACTTGCAGACGCTCTTCCGCGTCGACCTGCCGGAGACGGAGCGGCTGATGCTCGCCAATCGCGTGCTCAACGAGCTGCACCCAACGTCGGCGGTGTGCGGGATGCCAAAGCACCAGGCGCTTGCTTTCATCCTGGCGCATGAAGGCTACGACCGCAGCTTCTACAGCGGTTTCCTCGGCCCTGTTCACATCCAGGGCGCCTCCAGTCTTTACGTCAACTTGCGTTGTATGCAGTTGAGCGCAGCGCACGCCCATCTCTATGTCGGCGCAGGGATCACCGCCGACTCCGACCCCGCGGCGGAGTGGCGCGAGACGGCGCTCAAGGCGGAGACAATGCTGGCCGTCCTGACGCCAGAAACGGCTTGAAAAAGGCAGATCGTCATCATGACGGACGGCGTCTTTCCCCATATTGAGCTTGCGTTGCAGGTCGGCGTGGCGCGCGGCGTGCGCGAATTCGTGGTTGCACCGGGCTCCCGTTCGGCGCCCCTGACCATCGCCCTGGCGCGACACCCGGCAATCAACGTGCACGTCGTGTACGACGAACGTTCGGCGGCATACATGGCGCTAGGCATGGCGCAGCAAGCGCGGCGTCCGGTTGGGCTGGTCTGCACCTCTGGCACCGCAGCGGTGAACTTTGGCCCCGCAATCGTGGAGGCATTCTATCAGCAGCTTCCGCTGTTCGTCCTGACCGCCGACCGCCCGCCAGAGTGGATCGATCAGCAGGACAACCAGGCAATCCACCAGGCTGGCCTCTATGCGCCTCACGTGCGCTACCAGGCCACATTGCCACAAGCCGATCACGCCGATGCAGCCTGGCATGTCGTCCGGCTGGTGAGCGAAGCGCTCGACGCCGCCATGGGCTTGACGCCTGGCCCGGTGCACCTGAACGTCCCGCTGCGTGAGCCGCTCTATCCGCCAGCAGGCTATCAGCATGATTTCCAGCGCACGGTGCGCATCCCGGTGACGGCGGCGGCTCGCTCTACACTGGCCGAAAACGCCTGGCCGCCGCTGCTGGAAGCATGGCAGCAGGCAGCGCGCAAGCTGATCGTGGTGGGCATGACAGCGCCCGACGACGCCCTGCACACTGCCCTGGCGCGTGTGCAGGCTGACCCCAGCGTGGCGGTCTTCGCCGACATCACCGCCAACTGCTGGCCGCACGTCGCCCCGCTGATGCAGGCAGATGTGGCGCTGGGCACGCGCGATGCGGCAACCCTGGCGGCGTTGGCGCCCGACCTGGTGATCTATCTGGGCGGGCAAGTGACCTCAAAGTATCTGAAGCAACTGTTGCGCGCCCGCCCGCCGCAACAGTTGTGGCGGGTGCAGCCGGCGGGTGCAGCGCCAGACACCTATCAGGCCACCACCGCCTTGTTGCACATGGCGCCCGCCGATTTCTTGCACGCGCTGGCTGACCGTGTCTCTTCTGTCCCTGTTTCTGACTACGCGCAAATCTGGCGCCGACTCGACAGCCAGGCGCGCCACCGGCTGGTGCGCCTGCTCGACCAGGCGCCCTTTGGCGAGTTCGTGGCGATGCGACAGGTGCTTACGGCGCTGCCTGCCCACAGCCACCTCCAAATCGGCAACAGCATGCCCATTCGCTACGCGAACTTCATCGGCGTCAACCCGGCTCACGTTCTGGCATCGGTGCATGCCAATCGCGGCGTCAGCGGCATCGACGGTTGTGTGAGCACAGCGGTGGGCGCCGCGCGGGCGACGTCAGCGCTCACGACGCTGCTGGTCGGCGACCTGGCTTTCTTCTACGATCGCAATGGATTGTGGCAGCGCCAGTTGCCACCCAACCTGCGCATTGTGCTCCTCAACAACCATGGCGGCGGCATCTTCGACATCATCGACGGCCCGCAGCAACTGGATGCGACCACTCGCACCGACTATTTCCTGACGCCACAGCCGCTTTCGGCGCGTCATACAGCGCAAGACCATGGGCTGCGTTATGTTCACGTCAGCAGCGCCGATGCGCTGCAAGCGGCGCTGCCAGCGTTTTTCGACGAAGCCGCCGGCCCCGCCCTGCTCGAAGTCGAGACGACGATGGCGGTCAATCGCGCGGTTTTCCAGGACTTCCGCGCCATGGTGGGCGGGCTGCATCTGTAGTAGATCAACCTGTCCAGCACTTTGGCAACCTCCAGATTCGCTGCTACTCTTTCAGCAGGCTGAGTGTGTCACCTTCCTGGAAGCTGAGAGCTTCCAGGAAGGTTGCTGAGCTAAATGCGTAAGCCCTGATAGACCCGTGGTTCACGTGTTGCGTGTTACTACGCAACACGCAACACGTAGCCAGCGGCCTATTTGCGCCCACGTGTCATGGCGATTGGCGTGACAATTCAAACATCCCGCCCAAGGAGGAAACAAGATGGAGAAAGAGACTTTTATTTCCTCGTTCGACAGCACGCAATTGTTTTTGCGGACCGACATCCCTGCGACGCCCCGTGCGATCATCGTCATTGTGCATGGATTGTGTGAACATCTGGGACGCTATGATTATGTCACTCATAAGCTGACAGCAGCGAATTTTGGCGTCTATCGCTTTGACCATCGCGGTCATGGCCGCTCCCAAGGCGTCCCGATCTTCTACAATAACTTCCACGAGATGATCGACGACGTCAACGTCGTGGTTGAGCTTGCCCGCCGGGAACATCCGGGGCTGCCCATTTTCCTGATCGGCCACAGCATGGGCGGTTTTGCTGTATCCACATTTGGCATGAAATACCCGACCAGCGTCGACGGCATCGTCACTTCAGGCGCCGTCACGCGCTTCAACCGCACCCTACCGATTCCGCCCAACATGCCGGTGGGGGACTACTTCCCCAATGAGCTGGCGGAGGGCGTTTGCAGCGACCCGGCTGTAGTGGAAGCCTACAAGAATGACCCACTGGTCGCCAAAGAGATCTCGTTTGGCCTGTTCTACAGCCTCGCGGCAGGGGTGGAGTGGAACAGACAGAACTCGCATCGATTCGTTGCGCCGGCGCTGATCCTGCACGGCTGCCACGATGGGTTGGTGAGCGAGAAAGATTCACGCGACTTCTTTGGCGACATTGCTTCGGAAGACAAAACGTTGAAGATTTACGCCTTCCTCTTTCACGAGATCTTCAACGAGCCCAGCAAAGATGAAGTCATCGGCGATGTGATTGCGTGGTTGGAAAAGCGACTATAAAAAACTGGCCGCAGGCGGGTGATTTGACTTCCAGCGTATGATTAGAGGCAGCTATAAATGACCAATGCGATACGGACAACGGTGCTGTCATTGATGCGCTTTGTCGCCGTGTGGATAATCGATGCGCTGTCCTTGCTGCTGGCGGCGTTGATCGTGCCGGGGATCACGCTGATCACTGCTGACGAAACGCCAGCCGCCGTGATTGCCATCTCGGCGGCATTGTTGCTGGCGATTGTCAACCTGTTGATCCGTCCCGCCATCATGTTGCTTGCGCGTCCTCTGGGCTGGATCGCCCTGTTTGTCATCGGCTTCTTTGTCAATGCAATTGCCCTCTGGATCACCGCCTGGCTGCTCCCCGGCTTCGAAGTCTCCTTGCTTGGCGGCATCCTCGGCGGTCTCGTCTTTGCCTTGTTCAACGCAATTTTAACCGGCATCCTCGAACTCGACGAAGAAGGATCGTTCTACCAGTATCGCATCGAACGTCGCGCCCGCGAGCAGCCCTTTTCCAGCGCCGCCGAGCCAGGGCGCGGCTTGATGATGTTGGAGATCGACGGCCTGAGCTACTGGCACATCAAGAAAGCGCTTGACGCTGGTCTGTTGCCGACCCTGCGCGAGATGATGAAGGAGGACGGCTATCAGTTGTCGCACTACGACTGCGGGCTGCCGTCGATGACCTCCTCATGTCAGGCGGGCATCATGTTCGGCGACAATTACGACATCCCAGCCTATCGCTGGTACGACAAGACCAAACAGAAAGTCTACGTATCGGCGGCGGATGCGGCGGAGCTCAACACACGCTATGCGCACGGCCACGGCTTGATGCGTCACGGCTCGAGCATCATGAACATGCTCAACGGCGACGCCGAGAAGTCAATGTTCACGATGTCCAACCTGTTCGAGACTGACCCTGCCGAAAAGCAGCGCCGCGCAGAGGATGTCGCCCTGCTGATGCTCAACCCCTATTTCCTGACGCGTGAGCTTGCCATCTTCATCACCGAGGTGGGCCGCGAGTTGTGGGAAGCCTGGCAGCAGCGGCGCAAGGGTGTCTGGCCGCGCATCAACCGCCTGCAGCACGGTTATCCCTTCGTTCGTGCGGCGATGAGCACATTGATGCGCGACATCTCCGCGCAGATTGCCATCCTCGACATGATGCGCGGTGCAGCGTCGATCTACATGCTCTATCTGGGCTACGACGAAGTCGCCCACCATTCCGGCCCGTGGACGCACGATGCCTTCGGCGACCTCAAGCGCCTCGACAAGACGTTGGCGCGCCTGCGTCGCGCCGCCAGGGAGAGGGCGCCGCGCCCCTATGACTTCATCATCCTGTCGGATCATGGTCAGTCCTTCGGCGCGACTTTCCGGCAGCGCTATGGGCTCACCATCAAAGAGTTTATCGAGCAGCAGTTGCCACAGGGTACGACGGTCGGACAATCCATCGGCGGCGACACGGGCGCATTCGGGCTGCAGGGCGTAGCCGGCGAGCTGGCGAACTTGCAGGACGCTCACGCCACCCACGCCGTCAACACTGCCGTCGCCCGGCAAGGGCAAAAGCTGGCGCAGAAGGGCGCGGACGCAGGCGAGAAACATGTCGCCGCCACGCAGGCGGCGGTGACGGCGTACGGCAGCGGTAACGCTGCGCAGGTCTACTTCGACCTCTTCCCGCGCAAGATCAAGCTGAGCGAACTCAACGCCGCCTATCCAGGCATGGTCGACGCGCTGGTGCAACATGAGGGCATCGGCATGGTGCTGGGCTATGAAGATGACATGACGGTGGTGGTGCTGGGCAAACGCGGACGCCGCAACCTTCACACGGGCGAAGTCATCGGCGAAGACCCGGTGGCGCCCTACGCGCCGGCGCAGGGGCCGGGCGCCGCCAGCATCGAGAAACGCGTCTGGCAATTGAAACGTGTCATGGAGTTTCCCAGCGCCGGCGACTTGTGGGTGATCAGCACGGTCTACCCCGATGGCACGGTGGCGGCGCTGGAGGAACTGGTCGGCAACCACGGCGGATTGGGCGGCGAACAGACCGATGCCTTCATCTTCCACCCGGCGGACATGGAGGTGCCGGAAACGCGCAATGCCACCGATGTCTACCACATCCTCAACAGCCACCGCAATGCGCCCGCTTTACCCAAAGAGCAGCCGGTGCAAGCAACCGTCAATGCGTGGGCGCTGCGCACACTCTGGCAGGGGATAGTCGATTGGCGCGTCTGGCTGCCGCGCGCTCTCGACTGCCTGATCCTGGAGCGCAAAGCCTATGAACAAGTCGTCGCCGATCCCTACATGACAGGGCCGGCGCTCTTGATCACGCTGACGCTCATCACGCTAACAGCCGTGGTGACGCGCCAAAGCGTCGATGTGGTGGCGATCGTCGTCGACCTGCTGTTTTTCTACCTCGGCGTGGGGGTGGTCTTTGCCGCCGGCTGGGTGTTGACCAGGCGCGGCAACTTTACCCGCACCTTCCGCGCCATGGGCTTCGCCCAGTCTGTCGGCATCCTGACGTTGCTCGTGCCGCTGCTGCCGTTTGCCGGGGTCATGAAGTTTCTGATGCTGGTGCTCGGCTTTCTGACGACCTGGCTGGGGGTCGCCACGGCGCATGAGGTGCGCGGCTGGCGGGCGGCGCTGCTGCCTGTCCTCGCCCTGCTCGTCATTGTGCTGGGTTCGACGACGGTCATGATCTTGCTCGGCGGCGCTGGCTACACCGTGGAGGCGCTCCTGACCGACCTGGGGTTCATCGGTCAGTAGCTGCTGCATTGTAGCGCCGCACCGTCGCGATGGCCCTTCGCGCATCCATCACCCGTGTGCTAAAATGGCGAGCGCCAACATGTGCATAGACGATGCGTTGCCGCCGCTATTGCGTTCGACGCGAAAGCAGCTCTGCGACGTTCAGCCAGGACGATTCAGGAACCCCAGGCGCACACCTATGAAGATCAACAAAGCTGTCATTACTGCGGCAGGGCGGCGGCAGCGCACCCTGCCCTTGCAAACCCTGATTGACCGCGATGGCGTCGAGAAGTCGGTGCTCACCATCCTGATTGAGGAAGTGCTAGCCGCTGGCATCGATGAGATCGGCGTCGTCGTGCGGCCGGGCGACGAGCAGGCGTACGCGCAAGTCGCCGGGTCACATGCGCGCCGGCTGCACTTCGTGCCCCAGACCGAGCCATTGGGGCACGGTCACGCGGTCTACTGCGCCCAGGAATTTGTGGGACGCGACCCCTTTCTCCACCTGGTCGGCGATCATCTCTACGTGAGCAACAGCGATCAGCGCTGCGCCCAGGCGCTGGTGGCAACGGCGGAAGCGGAGGCGTGCGCCATCTCTGCAGTGCAGGCGACGCGGGAAAGCCTGCTGCCCTATTACGGTGCGGTGGGCGGACGTCGTGTGCCGGGCGCACCGGCCCTCTACGAGGTGGACACCGTCATCGAGAAGCCAACGCCGACCCAGGCTGAGCAACATCTGATCGTGCCAGGGCTGCGCGCAGGCTATTACCTCTGCTTTTTTGGCATGCACGTGTTGACGCCCAGCGTGATGAGCATCCTCGGCGCACAGATCGCCTCCAGCGCGGCTGGCGAGCATCCGGAGCGCGGCTACACCCTTTCGGCGGCGCTGGTGGAGATGGCGCACCGCGAAAAGTACCTGGCGCTGGAACAGGCTGGCGCCCGCTACGATGTCGGCGTCAAGTACGGTCTGCTGACAGCGCAAATGGCGTTGGCGCTCACCGGCGACGACCGCGAGGAAGTGCTGACGCGGCTCCTTGAGTTGCTGGTGCAGCGAGAGGTGACGCGACGATAGCCGGCAGCACGTAGAATCGTCGCCGACCCTGCTTCTCGCTAAGCAAAAAAGAGCGGATTCGTGATCGCCAGCAGCACCCCGTCCGCAGTGCGCACCTCGGCGATCAGCCAGTTGGCGGCGCTGGGCGACAGAGTGCACGTGAACCTGTTGGTCTCGTCAGTAGCTTGTTGATGGAGCAGTTGCCCATTCGCCAGCACGTTCAGCCGCGCCCCGGGCGGGCACTGCGCCCATTGCACCGTAACCGTCGCCGCCTGCGCGACGGTGTCCCCCATCATACGGCGCGTCCCGTCCTGTTCGGCAGCCGTCAATGTCAAGCGCGGGCCACTGCTCAGGTAAAGGTGACCCGCCGCAATTGCCCGCAGCAGCGCCGCCTCCGAAAGCTCCTCAGCGTAAACGACGTTGAAACCTGGTCCTGCGGCGTAATCGGCGTTGCTGTGCGTGTCGCTGCCAGCCGTCGCCACCAGGCGATGCCCCTGATTGAGCCAGTCGTAATAGCAAGCCAGCGTCAGCGGATTGTTGGAATCGCCCGCCCACGGGCCGTTCCAGATTTCGACGATGCGCGCCGCGCCCGGCATCATCTCGCCAAAGCGCCAGGCGCAGCCAGTGCAGGTCGGGTCGCCCACGGAACCGGGATGCGCCATGATGAACAACTCGCCACGCGCGTACACCTCCTCCGCCAGCCGCGTGATTGCACCCTCGCCGGGGCGAAAACGCCAGTCCTGCCACTGCCGCGTGCCGAGCACCAGTGCGTGCCCCCAGAAGGTCGTCAATTCCATGCCGCCAGCCGTCAGCAGATCGGGGCCAGCGAAAGCGTCGATCTCCGCCAGTGGAGAGGTGGTGTTGTGGTCGGTCAGAAAAAGGAAATCGAGCGCTGCGTCTTTTGCCGCCTCAATCAACTGCGTCACGGTGCGCGCGCCAGCGTCGGAGTGGTCGGTGTGGCTGTGGAGGTCGCCTCGATACCAGCCAGCCGCACGTCGCACCACTGCACCAGGCCTGCCTGACGACGCAACAGGTGCGGAAAGCGACTCATCGGCTGCCCTGATCTCAACTTCGAGGGTGTAATGCAACGGAGCGCCGGGCAGAATGCGGTGCGTATCGATCTGCACGATCCAGTCGCCAGCAGGCAGCGGGCCCGGCAAATAGCCGGGCGTTGCACTGTGTGCGCTGATGGCAACATCGTGTTGCGCACCGCCGCGGTGGCGGGCGCCCCGAAAGCCGCGTGGATCAAACAGGCTGAGCGTTAGCATGTTGTCCAGCCCTTGCGCTGCAGCGGGTGTACAGGCAAAGTGTAGGGACAGGTGCGTGGCGCCCGTCGGCACAGTAAAACTAAAAGGGAGGTGCCGCTTGGCGTTGCGCACCGTGAGCACGCCATCCCAGTGCAGACGCACGGGAAAATTTTGCTTGAGCGCGTCCATACATTCCGTCCTGTCTAGCCGCAACGTATCTTGGGTTGGTCTTGTCTGGTCCTGCATCTCAACGCGGCGACCAGGCGGCGAAGACGCCCGGCCCCATCGCCACCGGCGCCGCATCCGGCGTGAGTGGCTGCACCCAGACGCCGCTACGGCCATCGGCCAGCGTGCCCGTGAAGACGAACGCGCTGCCATCAGGGGCCCACACACGGTGACTTTGCGCGTATTGGTCAAAGAAGGGCAGGTAATTCTCCAGGAATGTCCGCGTCGGCAGGAAGCCGGCATACGGCGTGGACGTGCGCCCATCCCACACATACCAGCGCAAGCCCAACCGACCGCTGACAAATTCCAGGCCAAGGTAAGCCAGCTTGTCGCCCGCCGGGCTCCAGTAAAAAGCCAGCACCGGGTTGGATGCGATCTCGCGTGTGCGCCGCGTCTGCACATCGACAACGTAGAGCGGCCCCAACGTGCTCGACTGCATCGCCGCCTCTGTCACGACATAGGCCAGTTGAGCGTTATCTGGGCTGAGCGAAAAGCTGATGCGCCCCGCAAAGTCAGTCAGCTCCGTGAGTTCCTGACCAGTCACGTCGGTGACGATCAGCCGTTGTTGCGCAGCATCGGCCACGGCGTAGATCAGGCGGGCGCCGTCCCCTGCCCACTGCGGTGCGGAGAACTGCCCGCCAGAAATTTGCAGGGACTGCGCCGCGCCGTCCAGAGGCAGGAGTTCAACGCGTTCGCCACCGATGTGAGCCAGGAGTTGCTGGCCGTCGGGCGCCCACGAGAAATAGAAGGGTTGTCCTTCCGCCAGCGTGCGCACGCGCATCGCTCCGGCGTCAAGATCCACAATGCGCAGCGCCATCGACGGCTGGTCAAGCGTCATCCAGTTGCTCAGGTAAGCCAATCGCTCGCTGCCCGGGCTCCAGAATATGTAGAACGGGAGGAAGGGCAAGCTCAACTCACGACGATCGGCGCCGTCAAAGCGGGCCGTCTCCAGAAAACTGCGCTGGCCGTCGAGCCGCGCCCAGGCGATCCGCTCACCGTCCGGCGCCCAGGTTGGCTGCAAATACTGGCGACGCGGCGAGGCGTCGGTGGTCAGGGCAAAGCGCCTGCCACTTGTTGCGTCCACCAGATAGAGGTTGCCATCGGCGCCTGAGACCAGCAACTGATTTTCGGGCGTGGCTGGTGGTGAAGCCGCCTCAGCCGCCAGACGCGCTTGCATTACGAGCCGGCGCGCCTGGGTCTGCAGAGCGTCGGCGGAACAGCCAGCCGCGGCGAGGATGATTGTCACCAGCAGCGCCAGGTGCAGGAGTCGCTTCACCATCAGTGCGATTGCCTCCATCGAACGAATTGATTCCACATGCAGGGGGTGAAAACATCGTAACGGCGCTGCAATGCGATCACAGCATCATCGCTTACAAATCGAGAAATCCTTCGAATCCTTCTGGCGCAATTGCAGGATCGAATGCATCCAACTATAATCGCTAAATGAGATGAATTGGATGGATTTTATGACACGATTCGGTTTGAGTGGCAGAGATGAAAGCCATGAGCTCCCCAATGGATCAGCAGAACTCTATCGATTTCAAGATTGAACGTCTGCCTAAAAACCTGCAGGAGACTCTGCGTTCGCTCTACGCAAACGGCCACGCCAATACTGACTATCTGGCAATTGGTGAGATCCATCATGGTGATGCATGTGAGCTGCTCCCCAAGATCGCACCCAACAGCATTGCACTGAGCGTATGGTCGCCGCCATATTTCGTGGGCAAAGAATACGAAGCCAATCTGACCTTCGATGACTGGCAACGTTTGCTTGAAACTGCGATCGCACATCATTTCCCAATCATCAAACCCGGTGGCTTCCTCGTCATCAACATTGCGGACATTCTGGTCTTTCGCGATGAGGCGATGCCGCGTGTGCAGGCAGATGTCGTGCAGAGCAAACGATCTCCAGTCACGCGGGAAGATGTGCTGCGTGCTATGGCTGAACACCCAGAGTACAACCGCTATCAGCTTGCCAAACTGCTTGGGTGCAGTGAGCAAACAATCGATCGGCGGCTGCATGGCAACAATATTCGCGGCGGCAAGTACGAACCACAGACACGCGTGAAGATTGTCGGTGGCCTGATCGAAGAGTGGGCGCTCAAAGCGGGCTTTTATCCATATGATCGACGCATCTGGGTCAAAGATGCAGCATGGGAGAATTCGCGGTGGGCCAGTCTTTCCTATCGTTCCGTCGATGAGTTCGAGTATCTGTATTTCTTCTGGAAACCGGGCATCACAAAGTATGATCGGGCGCGGCTCACTCCCGATGAATGGCGCAACTGGGGTTCCCGCGGCGTGTGGACCTTTCCTTCAGTTCGCGCCAACGACGACCACGAAGCTAAGTTCCCGTTGGAGCTGCCGCTACGAGTTATCCGGCTCTTGACCGACCCAGGTGAGATCGTACTCGACTGCTTCCTCGGCAGCGGCACAACAGCGTTGGCAGCCTTGCAACTGAACCGCCAGTTTATCGGCATCGAGTTGCAGGCAAAGTATGTCGAGCTTGCCCGCCGCGCAGTCTCCAACGGAGTCCAGATCAAATTGCTTGCCGAGTCACAAAACGAAGAATTGTATGCTGCTCGATCCCCATCAACTTCGGCATAACCTTGACCGCCTGGAGGAGATCGAACGCGCCTCTCTTCGCCATGTCGTACAGGCGCTCTATGACTATCGCCAGATATCGCAAGAAGTGTTTCAAGCCGAAATCGACCTGGTGGCAGACGTCGGTGAAGATATCACGCGGGAGGCGCTGGATCGGATGGGGATGGCGCGCATCGATCAGCGCCTCTTTGGCAAGATGGACTACAAGCGGGCGTGCTATTTGTTTCATCCCGATTTTGCGGTGAAGCAGGCCTTGTTTGTGGATTCGAAGGCGGAAAAGGTGGAGGGGCGCAACACCGCTACGCTTCAGACCTCACAATTCTCGATGGTGGTGCGACAGATTCGCGCTGGCGAAACTCTGGAAGTCAACGGCAAACTGCCGCAGATCATTGAACTTCAAGGCGCTGCTTATCTGACCACGACACTGTTCGTCAAGTACAACTATCAAGAAAGCAGTCAGCGCCGTGAACTGGTTGACCTCACGGTCATTGCTGTCCCGAACGGTATGCTGCAGGAACGTTACAACCCTACTGCACTTGATACAATCTGGCTGGCTGGCCGCAATGCGCCAAGCCGCGGCGAGGAATTCCGCGTGCGACTCGATCTGCGAAGGCTCAAGGCAAAGGCGCGTTGGCGTGTGCAGCAACTGCCGATGAACGATGACGAGTTTCGCTGGGACGAGTAGCCCAGCGCGTCACCCGTTCAGACAAGGTGCACCTCGCCCACCTGCGTGCGCAGGGACTCCACGAATGCCGGCGGCGCGTCGCTGTCCGTGATCAGCACATCCACCTCTTCCATCGGCACGATGCGCGCCAGCGAGCGCACGCCGAACTTGCTGCTGTCCATCAGAAAGATCACGCGGTCGGCGCTGGCTGCCATGGCGCGCTTGACCTGGATTTCGAGCGGGCTGACGTCGGTGATGCCTTCGGTGAGGGTGAGACCGGTGGCGCTCAGAAAGCAGGTCGTGGCGTTGACGGTGCGGAAATACTCCTCCGCCTGGGGACCAACAAAGGTGTAGGCGACCGGGCGCAACATCCCGCCGCAGCAGTACACATTGATCGCCGGGGTGAGCCGCGCCAGCTCGTTCATCGTCCCCAGCCCGTTGCCGATGACGGTGAGATGCTGATACGGGGCGAGATATTTCACCATGGCGGCTACGGTTGTGCCCGCCTCCAGAAAGAGGATGTCGCCGTCCTTGACGAAGTGCTCGGCGGCGTAACGGGCAAGGCGCTCCTTTGCCGTCAGGTTGATGATGCGTTTGCTATCGTAGAGCGGCTCCGTGTCGGCGGCGCGTTCCAGGCGTGCGGCGCCCCCGCGCACGCGGCGGATGCGCCCCGCCTCCTCCAGCGCGGTGAGGTCGCGCCAGACGGTCATCAGCGAAACGCCAAAGCGCTCCCCCAATTCTTCGGCAGTCGCATTTGCTTTCTCCTGAACAAAGGCGGCGATCTGGTCTCGGCGTAATTCGGCGGGAAGTCTCTGCACGGTTCGCTCCACCCTGCGATTGATGCTCAGATTCTCAAGAGTCATAACAGAAGATAACAGATTGTGCGATGCCTGTCAATTGCATGGAAAATGCGAACAACTTCAACGAAGCTCCAGGGTTTGCTGCAACACTGCTTTCGCCATGTCCATGCATCTGCCGGAGTGTTGCGGTGTCTCCAAATCCGATATTTTTTGATATAAAACAACAACTTAATATCAAATTTTGACAATTCGTGTTATATCTGCTACGATAAGTATCATCAACTCACAATAAACCAACAAACCATTCCCAAAGAAGGCTGTCAGCTATGACCCATCTGGTGGAACCGACCCGACAAGGCGTCCTGCATTTTGAACCAGCCACGGCAACGATCGAGCACCGCGCTCCGGTGGAACGCCGTTTGCGTGACGTACAGTCCATTTTCGTCGATCGACTGGCGTGCCAGGAATTATTGGCCGAAAATCCATTGATCTACAGCGTGACGCAGGTCGAGGATCACAACGGCGAGGGCGATCTTCACTACGGAATCGGCCTCCTGATGCCGGGCAAGGTCGGTCGCGAGTATTTCATGACCAAGGGGCACATTCACGCCTGGCGTCCTGCCGCCGAAGTCTATATCGGGCTGCGCGGGCGCGGCGTGATGCTGCTGGAAGATGAGCGCACCGGTGAATGTCGCGCCGCGCCGTTGGAAGCCAACACGACGGTCTACGTGCCCGGCTACACAGCGCACCGCACCGTCAACATCGGTGACGAGCCGCTGGTCTACTGGGGCGTGCTCTCCAGCGCAGCGGGCCACGATTACGGCGCCGTCGCTGCGCGCAATTTCCGCCTGGTGGTGGTCGAAAAAGCCGGTGCGCCCGTCGTAATGGAGCGCGCAGACTTCCTCGCTGAGCTGCAAGGAGTGACCGCATGACCACTTCCGTAAATTATGTCACCAAAGCGATCCCGCCCCACAAACCGCCAGTCGGCTTCACCGAGCGTCCGTGGGGATCGTTCAAGCAATACGCATTCAACGAAGAGGTGACTGTCAGCCTGATGACCGTACAGCCAGGGATGCGCCTCAGTCTGCAGTCGCACACGGGCCGAGCGGAACTGTGGATCGTGCTCGACGAAGGCTGCGAAGTGCAGGTCGGCGACGACATCTTGCACCCGCACGCCGGCGACGAAATCTGGATTCCCGCCAACACCAGACATCGCCTTGCCAGCCGGGGGCCAACTGTGCGCGTGCTGGAGGTCGCCTTCGGCAACTGGCAACAGGCGGACATCACCCGCTACGAAGATGATTTCCAGCGACCGAACCAGGGAGAATGAACCGTGACGCTTCCCAACCCGTGGCGCAAGACGACGCAACACCTGATGCCAGCCCACATCTCGGCAACGGGTCAGGAGCTCGTCGTCGGACAGTACAATATCTACCCGGCGCATGACCTGGGCGCAGGCGCGATCGAAGCCGGTTTCGACGCGCTGGCGCGGCGATTGGCGGAGGCCGGGCAGGTGATGATCGATGGCTTCCCCGGCGTCTTGTGGGCGGATTTTCGCCAACGACTCGATGCGGCGCTGACAGCGCGCGGCGTGCGCACCCACTGGCTCGATGTCGCCGTCGCCATGAAACCCGCCGCCGCCATCGACGCCTTGATCGCCCCGTTCCTGGGTGGCGACGACCCGATCTTTGGCTATCGCTTCAACGGCGAACTGGCGGACTTCTTCGACGCCACGGCTTTGCAATCGCTGAAGCCCGATCCGACGGCGACGCTGAACATCGTCTACGGCTGCGGCGCGGCGCTGACCAGTTGGGAGGGCGTGCTGGTCTACGTCGATGTGCCCAAGAACGAGATTCAGTTTCGCCAACGCGCCGGCAGCGTGACCTGCCTCGGCGCAACGCAGCCGCTCGACCCCAAGCCGGCGTACAAGCGCAGCTACTTCGTCGATTGGGTGGCGGCGAACCGGGGCAAGCTGGCGCTGCACCAGCGCATCGACTGGATCGTGGACGCACAGCGGCCGGATGACATCACCTTTGCGCGCGGGGAAACGTTGCGCCGGGGACTGCAACAGTTAGCGCAGAACTTTTTCCGCGTGCGGCCCTGGTTCGAGCCGGGGCCGTGGGGCGGGCAATGGATTCGCCAGCACATGCCGCAACTGGCGCAGGATGTGCCTAACTACGCCTGGTCGTTCGAGCTGATCGTCCCCGAAAATGGCCTGGTCTTCACCAGCGACGGCTGGTTGCTGGAAGTTTCTTTCGACTTCCTGATGCATCGCAACCCCTACGATGTCATCGGCGAGAGCGCCGCCGCCTTTGGCTACGAATTCCCCATCCGCTTTGACTTCCTGGACACCTTTGAGGGCGGCAATCTCTCGGTGCAGTGCCACCCGCGACCAGAGTACATCCGCCAGCATTTCGGCGAGACCTTCACCCAGGACGAAACCTACTACATCCTCGACTGCGCGCCGGACGCGCGCTGCTACCTCGGTTTTCAGGCCGACATCGACCCGGCATCCTTCCGCGCCGCATTGGAGCACAGCTTCCGGCACGCCGCGCCGGTGGAGATCGACCGCTTCGTGCAGTCTCATACAGTGCGCAAACACGACCTGATCCTGATCCCGAACGGCACAATCCACTGTTCAGGCGTCAACAACCTGGTGCTGGAGATCAGCGCCACGCCCTACATCTTCACATTCAAGATGTACGACTGGATGCGGCTCGATCTCGATGGCCGCCCGCGCCCGCTCAACATCGACCGCGCCTTCGAGAACCTGTACTTTGACCGCAAGGGTGCGCGCATTCCGGCGGAGTTCATCTCCAAACCATACGTGCTGGCAAGTGAGCCCGGCTGGGAGCTGATCCATCAACCGACGCACCGGCGCCATTTCTACGACGTGCACCGTTACCGGTTGACAGGCAGCGTCGAGGTGCAGACCGGCGACTCCTGCCATGTGCTGAGTCTGGTCGAAGGAAAGTCTGTCCTGTTGGAGAGCGCCAACGGCGCGCGGCAACGCTTTCACTACGCCGAGACCTTTGTCGTGCCGGCGGCGGCGGGCGCGTACCGATTGACCAGCGAGGATGGCAGCGAAATTCACGTAGTCAAGGCATTTGTCAAACCGCGATCCGAGTGGGTGGAAGGCGTGGTGGCGTAGGATGACGCGCTATTTTCTGGGCATCGACGGCGGCGGCACCAAGACTGAGGTCGCTATCTGCGACGAAAGCGGACGCGTGTTGGGCGTCGGTCAGGCCGGCGCGTCGGGCATCGACAGCGTAGGCGCCGACGCTGCAACGGTGAGCATCGGCGCGGCCGTGGAAGCAGCACGGGCTCAAGCCGGCTTGCCCGACGCGCCCTTCACCAGTGTCTTCTTTGGCATGGCAGGCGTCGTCTCCGAGGCGGATCGCGACATCGTGCGGGAAGTGGCGCGACGCCTGCATCTTGGCGACGCCATCCACGTCGATCACGACATCCGCATTGCGCTGGCGGGCGGATTGGCGGGGCGACCCGGCATCGCGTTGATTGCGGGCACCGGCTCCTCCTGTTTTGGCATGAATGCAGCGGGCGCGCGCTGGCAGGCGGGCGGCTGGGGGCATCTCATCTCCGACGAGGGCAGCAGCTACTGGTTTGGCTGGAATGCCATCCGCCTGGCGGCCGGCGCAGGCGATGGACGCTGGCAAACTGCACTCTACACACCGGTGATGCGCCAGCTTGGGATTGCGGGCGTCGCCGATCTGCATCAACGACTGTACACGCAGGGCATCAGCAAGGCGGAGGTCGCCAGCTTTGCGCCGCTGGTGATGGAGGTGGCCGCAGCTGGCGACGCCTTGGCGCAGGCGCTGATCCGCCAGGGGGTGCACGAGCTGGCGCTCATGGTGACGGCGGTCGCCCGCAACCTGGGCTGGGCCGCTGCGCCGTGCGAGGTGACATTGACCGGCGGTCTCTGGCGCGCGGGCGACGTGGTGCTGACGCCCTTCCGCACCGCATTGGCGGCGCTGCTGCCGCAGACGCGCATCGTCATGCCGGAGCTGCCGCCCGTGATCGGCGCGTGCGTGCTGGCATTGCAGCAGGCTGGCATCCCAATCGATGAACAGACACAGCGTAACTTCAATGCGCAGAAAGGGCGATTGTAGCAACATGAACAAGCGTATTGACCTCAACGGCGTCTGGTGGAGTCAGCCGCTGGCCTGGACGACCTTACACGCCGATGGTTCCATCTCCGAGCAAGTGGCGAATCTGCCGCCAGCCGGCGAGATGCAGTTGCCGATGAACTGGCAGAAGCGTGGGTTGGATAGCTTCGATGGGCGCGTGCGGTTCCTCCGCACTTTTGCGGCGCCCACTTTGTCGGCAGACGAACGCGCCTTTCTCGTCTTCCGCGGGGTGGACTATTTCGCCGACGTGACGTTGAATGGACGGCGCCTGGGCAGACACGCCGGCTACTTTCAACCGTTCGAGTTCGAGATCACCGACATTCTCCGCAGCGGCGAGAACGAGCTCCAGGTCGACGTCGATTGCCCGCTGGAGGAGCCAGGCGCGGTCTGGCCCGACCACAAATGGGTGATCAAGGGCATTCTCAACCACTGGGACGCCCGCCCGGGCAGTTGGGACCCGATGACCGGCCAGGCGCAGAACTCCGGCGGCATCTGGGGCGATGTCTATGTCGATGTGCGCCCGGTCGCCTTTGTCACCAACGTGCGCGCCGCCGCCACGCTCACCCCCAAAGAGGCGTCGGATTCTTTCTTCAATGCGGCTGACGAGCACGCCAGCGGCTTACAGGCGATTGTGCGCGTTGAATTTGACGTGGACAGCACCCAGAACGGCGACTATCCGCTGCGTGTGGCGCTGGATGAGCACGCGGTGGCGACGACCCTGCCCGTAACGCGCGGGCGCAGCCATCATGTTGTGGTGCTGCACGTGGCCGACCCTCAGCTTTGGTGGCCGTGGGACATCGGAACGCCCTACCTGTACACACTGACAGTCGAGCTGGGGGCGGCGCGCTGGGAGACTCTGTTCGGCATCCGCCAGATCGATCTCGATCCCCACACGGGCCACTGGACGGTCAACGGCAGGCGCTTCTTCCTGCGCGGCACGAACGTCATCCCGACATTGTGGCTGGGCGAGTACGACGCCGCTATGATCGCTCGCGACATTGAGCTGCTCAAGGCGGCGCACATCAACGGCGTGCGCGTCTGCGTCCACATCAACCGCGACGAATTTTACACAGCGTGCGACCGCGCCGGCATCGTCGTCTGGCAAGATTTTGCCCTGCAGTGGGCGTACACCACCGACCCGCGCTTCACGCAGGAGGCGGTGCGCCAGGTGCAGGAGATGGTGAACCACCTCTACAACCACGCCTGCATCGCGCTGTGGTGCACGCAGAATGAGTCTTCGTTCCACAACAAGGTGATCCTCAACCCGGTGTTGGCGCAAGCCGCCGCACAGTGCGACTCCTCGCGCTACGTGCGCGCCACCTCCGAATTCGCCGAGCACGCTTACCCTGGCTGGTATTTCGGGCATGTGCGCGACTACCTCACGCTGCCCGGCGCGCCGATCCTGACCGAGTTTGGCGCACAGGCGCTGCCTTCGGCTGACGAAGTGCGCCAGATGCGCGGCGGCGATCAGTGGCCGCCCGACTGGAAAGGATTGGCTTACCACGACTTTCAGTACGACCAGACCTTTCACGTCGCTGGCGTCGCGCCTGGCGAATCGCTGGAGGAGTTCGTCGCCAACTCACAACGCTACCAGGCGGAGCTGCTCAAATTCGCCATCGAGCACTATCGACGCCACAAGTACACAAAGATCGGCGGTCTCTTTCAGTTCATGTTCATGGACTGCTGGCCCTCGATCACCTGGTCGGTGCTCTCGTATGCACGTATGCCTAAGCAGGGCTACCACACCCTGCAGCAAGTCTATCAACCAGTGTTGCCGATCGCCGAGATCAGCCGCGAGAAGGTGTTGCTCGGCCGCGACCCGGGCAGCCACGACCGTCCCTTCCAGGTTGCCTGCTGGCTGGTGAACGATCGCCACACGATGCTGGAAGGTTGTCGCCTTGCAGTTCACCTGTGCCGCAACGACATCGTTGCCGTGACTACTACGCGCGACCTGCCCACCATTGCGGCCGACAGCGTGGCGCCGTTGGGCGTGGTGACGCTTGAGCTGCCCCTCGATCTGCCGCCTGGCGCCTACACAGTGGAGCTCGCCGTCCATCAGCAGGGGAAGATGATTGCTCACAACACATACGCATTAGAAATTGTGGGTCTGACGAACGAGGAGTTGAGAAAGTGATGAGTTCACAGCGCACGATCGATTTTCGTTTCGCACCACCGATCAGTTGGACCAATATTTGTTATCCCGACGATCCGTACAAGTCGCTGGTCAGCGAGTCCGGTGCGTTGCTCTACGGCTTCGATCCACTGATTTTCTTCAGCTGGCATTTCAAGCGTGTGATCGAGTTTAGCCTGATCTCGGCAGATAAGCCGGTGAGCGTCACCCAGCGCACGGAAAGCGCGCGCGTGCCAGTGGTGATCACAACGCAGACCTATCCAACGGCGGTGTTGGAGCTGCGCACCTTTGCCCATCAGGACGACGCCGGTCGACGCACCGATGTTGTGCTGTGGGAAATCCGCGTCAACGATGAAGTCGATGAAATCCTCACCGGCCTGCACATTGACCTCACCGAACAAGGCGTTGTTTTCACCGGGCGTTCGGTGGCGCCGGCGCGAACGATCTTTGCAGCGCCGCTCGCCACCTTCACACCGCCCGAATTCTGGCGCGCGATCAGTGCTTATCATGTCGAGAATGAAAATGACCCTGCACCAGGCGACGTCGTGCTGGTCTCGTCGCCGCAGCGGTTGGTGCACGTTCATCCCACTGGCTTTCGCCATGCGGGCAGCCTGGGGACAGAGCCGCGCATCGTCAAAGGCGGCGCTACGCTTAGCGGGGCGATCATCCTGCCGCTCAATTACCAGGAGACCGCAGGGCTGGACTACGCCTGGGCGCAGGAGGCGCTGGCTGCGGTTCGGCGCTTCTGGACAGAGTTCCCGCTCCTGCGCAACACCATTCGCGTGCCCGATCCGGCAGTGATGGATATGGTCGTAGCGCTGGCGCGCAACATCCTTCAGGCGCGCGAGATCAAGGATGGACTGCCAGTCTTTCAGGTGGGACCGACCTGCTATCGCGGGCTGTGGGTGGTCGATGGTCACTTCTTCCTGGAAGCGGCGCAGTATCTTGGCTACGGCGACGATGCGTTGGGTGGCGTCAGCACCTTGCTCAAGCACGTTCATCCCGATGGCTCGATCGCGCGGATGCCCTTCCACACCAAAGAGAGCGGCATCGCCATCGCCACGATCATCCGGCAGATGGAACTGGCTGGTCAAGACGACCACCTGGAGGAGCTGTGGCCGACGATTCGCAATGCCGTTGCCTATATCGAGGGGCTGCGCGCCCAGGCGGACGCGCTGCCAGAGGACGCGCCCAATCATGGACTGATGCCGGCGGCATTTGGCGATGGCGGCGTCGGCGGAGAACGCGGTGAGTACACGACGCCGGTGTGGATTCTCTTCGGTCTGAAGTCCGCCACCGAGGCGGCGGAACGTCTGGGCTACACGGATGACGCGGCGCGACTGCGCCACGATTACGCGACCCTGTTGGCGAACTTCCACACGCACGTCCAGCGACACCAGAAATTGCTGCCGGATGGCACGCCCTACATGCCGCCGGTCTATGACGACAGCGGACTGCATCACTGGATCCCTGGTTATCCAGAGGAGGTGCAGCGCCAGAACGAACTGCAGCCTGAATCCGCTACGTGGGCGCTCTGTCAGGCGATCTGGCCCGGCGAAGTTTTTGCGCCGGACGACCCTATCGTGCAGAACCTGCTGCACTTGACCGATCTGGTTGACGACGAAGAAGGCATCCCCGCCACCACGGGCTGGCTCCCCTATCGCGCGGTGTGGAACTATCACGCTTCGTTTGCGGCGCATGTCTGGCTCTACGCCGGACGCCCTGACAAGGCGGTCGATTACCTGTACGCCTTTGCCAACCACGCTGCGCCAACGCGCGTCTGGCGCGAAGAACAGTCGCTCAAAAGCTCGCACAACGGGCAACTGATCGGCGACATGCCGCACAACTGGGCGTCGGCGGAGTTCATCCGTCTGGTGCGCCATCTGCTGGTCTTCGAGCGCGGCGAGACGCTGGAGTTGCTCCCAGGTCTCCCGGAAAACTGGGTCTACCCTGGCGCCGTTGCCGAGCTAGAGAGGACGCCCACGCGCTTTGGGCCGATCTCATTGAGGCTGGAGATCGGCGCCGCGCGCAGCTTTGACCTGCGGATTGCGTGTGATGCGGCGTGGCCGCGCAAACCCACGGCGTTGCGGCTGCGGCTACCGCCAGGCAGCACGGTGCAGATGGGTGGCGAGGCGTTGTCCCTGAGCGCCGATGGCTGGTGTGAACTGCCGTGGGCGCCAACATTGGCGTTGCAGGGCGCATTGGCTGAACACGCTGCGTAGCTGATTTCTGGGCTGGGTGCTCATGTCGCCACCAGTCACGAGTCAGGCGTCACGAGTCACGAGTGACTCGTGACGCCTGACGCATGACTGGTTCACCTGGCAAGTCACAGGCAGTGAATAAACGCTCGAAAGGAGGGAGTATCGAAACAAGCAGAGACGTTGCCTGATGGGAAAGCCGCAGTACGGCGACGCCATCAACTTTTTCGCCCGCTTTGGTTTTACATTGCATCAACCAGGAGATTGCGAGATGAAAACACGCTTCTACACGCTTTTTGCACTACTGATCGTCGGCGCCATGTTGCTGTCGGCGTGCACAATGCCTGCGGCTGCCCCGACAGGCGGAGGCGCCGCCCCAGCCGCCAGCGGTCAAACCATCGAGCTGCTCTACATGACGCACAACCACGCGCAGTCGATCCCGGTCAACGAGGCGATCATCGCCGAGTTCGAGGCTGCGCATCCAAATGTCAAGATCACCTTCGACAACGCGCCGCACAGCAACTTCGAGCAGAAAGTGCTGACTGCGTTCGCTGGCGGCACGGGCCCGGATGTTTTCTGGATGGGCGACTGGATGATCCCACAACTGGTCAAGAACGGGATCGTGGCGCCGGTCGATCCGACCGCCTTCGGCGTCCAGACCCAGGAAGAGTTTGCCGATCTCTTTGAGCCGGGTTCGCTCGACGCATTCACCGTCGACGGCAAAATTTACACTGGCGGCGTCTCCGAGTACAACACCTTCAGCCTGATCTACGACAAGGACGATTTCGCCGAAGCCGGCATCGAGCCACTCTCCAAAGAGACACCGATCACATGGGAAGAGCTGGCTGACATCGCCGCGAAACTGACGAAGAAGGATGGCGACAAAGTCGTGCGCATTGGTCTGGAGTGGCCCTTCCAGACGCCGATCTGGACGGTGCTGATCCAGGAGCCAATGCTGCGCCAACTTGGCGGCGAACTGATCAACCCGGAGACCGGCATGCCCGACTTCACACAGGAGCCGATGGTCAAGGTCATGGAGTATGTCCAGGGACTGCGCAACGCTGGCGCCATCGATCCTGCGCTCGACCAAAACTTGCTCGACGACCTGGCAAACGACCGCGTCTCGATCCTGATCGCCGGTCCCTGGGCCGCCAAGCCGCTCAACGACATCAACCCGGATCTGAACTGGGACACGGCGCCGCTCCCACAATTCGCGAATGCGGTCGACCGCGTCACGACGCTGTACGCCTGGGCATGGTTCGTCAGCGGCAAGTCCTCGCCAGAGAAGCAGAAAGCCGCCTGGGAGTTCGTCAACCTGCTCACCAGCAAGCAGCAGGAGTGGTGGGACAAAGTCGGCTATGTGCAGGCGCGCAAGGCTGACATCAATGGCATGACCCTGCCCGAATACTATGCCCAGGCCGACGCGCGGCTGGCCACCATCTTCGCCGACTACCCATACGGCAAGTTCGAATTCCGCTCACCGCAGTACTTCGAGCTTTCCGACATCTGGACGCGCGCCCAGGATCGCGTGCTGCAAGGGGAAGATGTCATGACCGTGCTGCAGGAAGCGCAGGCGCAGGCAGAGCAGGCTGTCAGCCAGTAGGCAGCTCTGCGACAGGTGCAGTCACGTTGAGCGGGTGGGGCCGGCTGCCAGCCGACCCCACCCCCATGCAGCGGGAGGAATCATGAACGATGCGATCGCCGCCGCAACCCGGCGCAACCAGGTAAAGTCAGAGAGACCCTCGATCTTCGGAAAGAGCCTTGCGGCTCGAAAGATGCGGTTTGGCCTGCTCTTTGCCGCGCCGGCGTTCATCTTTTTCGGCCTTTTTTATGTATATCCGTTATTTCGCACCTTTTATGTCAGCCTGTTCAGTTGGAGCTTGTTGGATGAACCGCGTTTCATCGGCGTTACAAATTATGTAAATTTATCGAACGACAAAGAATTCATCAACTCGATTGGCGTCAGTTTCTACTATGCAATCGGCGTCTGCGTGGCGATCTGGGTGATTGCGCTGGCGCTGGCGCTCATGTTCAACCAGACCTTCCGTTTCCGCCAGGCGTATCTCTCCGTCTACTACCTCCCCGCCGTGATTTCGTTGACGGTGTGGTCGCTCGTCTGGCTGTTCATGTACAACCCAAGTTTTGGCCTGTTTAGCGAATTTGCACGCTGGCTGGGCTTTACGAATGTGCGCATGTTGGACAATCCGCAAACTGCCATGCCAGCGATGATTTTATTGAGCATTTGGAAGGGCACGCCTGTCTACATGTTGATTTACCTGGCTGGTCTGCGCGCCATTCCCGGCGATTACTATGAGGCGGCTAAGGTGGACGGCGCCTCGGCGCTCCAGCGGCTGTGGCACATTACGTTACCGCTGCTGCGCCCGGTCTTTCTCTATGTCGTGGTGATCTCGATCATCGGCGCGTTCCAGGCCTTCACACCAATGTACTTGCTGACCAATGGCGGCCCAGGATCGGCGACGCGCGTGCTTTCGATGTTCATCTTTCAGAATGGCTTTCAATTTCTGAAGATGGGCTATGCCAGCGCCGCTTCGGTCATCTTTTTGCTGATCTTGCTGGTCTTCAGCATCGTTCAGTTCCGCATCTTGCGCTTCCAACAACAGGATTGACACTGCCTGCACCTGAGGAGTGATTATGTTACGCAATGCCCAACGCACCCTGCTCAGCTTACTGGCGCAACTTGGCATCCTTGCTGGCGCAGTCGTCATTTCCGTGCCGGCGCTCTACATGGTCTCAGCCTCGCTGATGAGCAGTCAGGATTTCTTTGCGGCGCAGGTCAAACTGTTGCCCAGCTCGCTCTACCTGCAGAACTACGTTGAGGTGTTTTCTGTTTTTAATTTCGGCAACTACCTCAAGAACAGCTTCATCGTGACCGGAGCGGTTGTGCTCCTGAACCTGATCTTCACGCCCATGGTCGGCTACAGCCTGGCGAAGTTCGATTTCCCCGGCAAAACCCTATTGCTGCTTTTCGTCCTGGCTACGATCATGATCCCGTTCACTGCGATCCTGATCCCGCTCTTTTTAATCATCCGCAGCTTCGGTTGGGTCAACTCTTATCCGGGCCTGGTGATGCCCTTCGCCATGTCGGCTTTTGGCGTCTTTCTTATGCGCCAGTTCATTCTGGCGGTGCCGGACGACTACATCGACGCCGGGCGCATCGATGGCGCCAGCGAGCTGCGCATCTATTTTCAGATCGTCGTGCCGCTGATCCAGCCCGCGCTGATCACCCTCGCCATTGTGGTCTTTGTGGCAAGCTGGGATGAGTTCCTGTGGATGCTGATCGTCACCACGGGCGATGCGCTGCGGACGTTGCCAGTGGGTTTGGCGAAGTTTGTGGAACAATATCGCACGCGCTACGAGCTGATGATGGCTGGTTCCGTGGTGGCGGCGGCGCCGGTGGTGTTGCTCTTCCTGGCTGTGCAGCGGCGCTTCTTGCAAGGCATGGCGGGACTTTCAGGGCTGAAATGAGGCCGGTAAAGGCGCCCTGTGCGATTGCAACCAGACACCTTCTGCTGCCCTGTTCATGAGTTCGACGGCTCAGCCTGCCGATCCGCCGCCTCATGGACGGCAGGGCGGCGCAGCGAGGCAAGCACAGCGATGATCACGCCCGCCGTCAACGCCATGTCTGCCACGTTGAAGACGCCCGTGCGCAGCCATCCCACGCCAACGAACATGAAGTCGACGACGCGCCCGTCGTTGACGATGCGGTCGATCAGATTGCCGACGCCGCCCGCCACCAACAGGCTGACGCCCACCAGCATCGACGTTGTGCTGTGCGCTGAGCCGCGCCAGGCATAGATGACCAGCCCCGTCAGCAACAGCAAGGCAACGACGGTGAAAATCCAGAAACGCAGCGGCGCCGGCAGGTCGGCGCCCAACCCCAGAAACGCCCCAGGATTCTCGAAGTAGGTCAGCCGCGCCAGCCCACCCGCAACGAGCTCCTCGCCAAAGAGGATCGGCGGCCGCGGCGCCAGCCACGCGCGCGCCAACGCCTTCGTCGCCTGATCGACAACGATCACCAGGAGCACGATCAAGAGTGGCAACCACATGCGGCGTTGTGGGCGTGAAGCGGACGTTGTCACAGTCATCCCTTTGGAGCTGGTCGGATCAATGCAATACGCACTATCATACTCCAAAAGGGCGTTTCAGCCACGCCAGGACAATGCTGTGAACACTGAATCGCACAGCGCGCTCTACACCGCACGGTGGATCGCCCCGTCCCTGCGGCAAGCCGGCCTCGCATCAAACAGTTTCTGAAGAGACGCTCTCTTCCCAATTGTCGCTTGCTCTGCTTTGTGCTAATCTGCACAGCAACAGAACATGCAAGCACGAAGCGAGCGCAACATCATGGATCGAACACCACCTGCTGCAAAAAGCGATGAAATTGAACTCTACATCCGCACCTACTATTCCCTTTTGCGTAGCTCCGCGCCGGTGCGCATCCGCAGCCTGGAAGAAACGCACATGGGGATGCGCTCCAATCTTCACCACCTGGCCGACAGCACCGACCTGGATATTTCGGCGCTGGTCTACTCGGCGCTGCGCCTGCCAGAGCAGATTGTCGATACGCACCTGATGGTCATGGGACAGATGGAGGATGTCTTTGCACGCGAGGGCTATGCCATCGAGACATGGAAGCCGGTGCGGGCGCGGGCGCGGCGGCGCAAGTACTACTACGACGCCAAGAACCACACCATGGCTGCCTTCGTCGCCAGCGTCAGCGACATCGACGACCTGGTGCCTTGCATGTCCACCTTCCAGATCGAGTGGAACAAGATTCACCAGAAGCTCAGCAACGGACAGATTCGCGAACGTTTGCTCCATCACAAGGACACCGACCCGGCGCACAGCGTCGACCTGCTCACAGCCATCAGCGACGCGCTCGACCTGACGCCGGGGGAGCTGGGCAAACTAGGGCAGCTCTGGCCAGGGGCGCGCCTGCTCACCAACATGCAGAAGGCGGTGCGCCATCGCATGGACCTGCGCATGGTGGTGCTGGGCAGCGGCTTGGGCGATTATCGTCGCAGCGTCCAGCATTGGTGGGGCAAGGTGGAAGCAGCTGTTCCCCACCTCAACCTGTGGGAGCGCCCGATCTACTTCGTCAGCAGCAACACGCACAGCATCGTCAACCTGATCACGGGGCTTTCGTGGGAGCTGCAGCACGAGATTCTGGATTTCGTGCGCCGGGAGAACCCGGAGGATTTGCTCTCCGAATTGTCGGCGCTGCCCGAAGATGAGGGCGCGCATCTCCAAAACTTTCTTTATTACGCCTCGCGCCTCTATCTGTCCAGCCTGCCGGATCAGGCGCAGGCTTCGGCGTTGGTGGCGGAACGCGAACGGGCGGCGGGCGTCACGCGCGTCAGCGATCCACATTGCCTGGATGTCGAGGCGCAGATCGTGGAGTTGTGTCGGCTTGACCGCAAACGCCTCGATCCACGCCTGCAGGGGCTGAGCGACGAGGAGTGGGAATTGTTGCGCGAGAGCAACGCCGTCATGCTCAACATCGACTATCCGTTGGGCATGGCCGCCTATCACATCTTCAGCCAGGTCAGCACCGCTGTCGGGCGCATCATGGGCGTCTACGTCTTGGGCAAAGCCGCCACCCTCAACGGGCGCGTGGGCGATGTGATGATTCCCAACGTTGTCTACGATGAGCACTCGCAGAACACTTTTCTCTTCCGCAATTGCTTCACCGCCACCGATGTCAGCTCGTTGCTCAATTTTGGCACGGTCTTCGACAATCAAAAGGCCGTCACTGTGCGCGGCACCATCCTGCAGAATCGCAGTTTCATGCACGTCTTCTACGAGGAGGGCTACACCGACATCGAGATGGAAGCCGGGCCTTATCTCAGCGGCATCTACGAAGATGTCTACCCGCAGCGGTATCCGGTCAATGAGATCGTCAACCTTTTCATCAATGTGCCCTACGATATCGGCCTGATTCACTACGCCAGTGACACGCCGATCAGCCGGCGGCAGACGTTGCTGAGCAAGAGCATGAGCTATTTTGGCGTCGACGCCACCTACGCCACCTCGATCGCTGTGATGCGCCGCATTCTCAGCCAGGAGGTGACGCGCATGACGAAACTCAAGAAGGGCGCCGGCCCGCTTGCACTGCCCGAACGAAGATGAACGCGCTGGAACACTTTCGTCGTCACCTTCAGCAAGCCGATGCACCTGCCGAGGTGCTCGCCCTCGACATTGCCCACATTGGACGCGCCGAGCTCGACCCGGCGGAATACCTGGCGGAGCTGGATCGCCTGGCAGACACCGTCGACCTGCGCCTGAACGCCAGCCTGAGCGGGCGCGCGGCGGCTGAGCATTTCCTGCAGTTGCTCACGCGCGATCTGGCGTTTCACGGCGCCCGCAGCGATTACTACGACCCGCGCAACAGCTTTCTGGATCAGGTGCTCGAACGCCGCACCGGGCTGCCGATTATGCTGGCGCTGGTGGCAATGGCGATTGGACGCCGGCTTGGCCTGCGCATCGACGGCATGGGTTTCCCCCATCATTTTATGGCGCGCTACAGCGACGACGAGGGCGCCTGGCTGCTCGATCTCTTTCACCGCACTGTGATCGAGCTTGAGGATGCAGAGACGCATCTGGCCGCCGTGGTCGGCCAGGCAGTAATCCTGACGCCGACAGCCTTCATCCCGGTGACGGCGCAAGATATTGCCGCGCGCATTCTTAACAACCTGCGCGCCGCCTACGTCACGCATCCACAGGCAGAGCAACTGTTGCAAGTGCTGGCCTTCCAGACGGTGCTCACCCCGCGCAATGTGTCGCTCTGGCGTGAACGTGCGGTGCTGCGCTATCACTTGCAGGCGTGGGAGGAGGCGGCGCACGACTTGCGTCACTACTTCTCGCTGCTGGGGGCGTTGCCCTACCTCTTTCCCGAAGCCGCCCGCGCCCTCTATACTTTGCCCGAACTTGCCCCCGATGACCGCAACCTGCTGGTGATGCATCGGCGCATCAGCGAGGTGCTCAATCGGCTCAACTGAATGCACTACACAAGGAGATGAAGGAGAACGAAGGTGTTTGCCGGAACTTTCAGACCACCGCGTGATGCGATCTGGTCGTATAAAGCGATCCACGCGTTTACGTCGCTGGTGAAGCCGCTCTTTTGTCAGCTTGATATCGAAGGACGGGAGAACATCCCTGCCACGGGAGGCTGCGTGTTGACCTGCAACCACACGATGGGGCCCGATTTTCTGGTGGTTGGCTATCTTTCGCCGCGCCAGGTTTATTTTATGGTCAAGGCGGAATTGATGGAAGCGAATCGCTGGCTGGGACGCTTTCTGACCTACAACGGCTGCTTCCCCATCCGGCGCGGCGATGGCGACATGGAAGCCATCCAACACGCTGTCGACCTGGTCAGGCGCGGCCGCGTGCTGGGGATGTTCCCAGAGGGCACGCGCAGTCGCACGGGCAAGCTGCAACGGGGTCGCTCCGGCGCAGCCTACGTCGCTATTCAGGCCCAGGCGCCGATTATTCCTGTGGCGGTGGTCAACTCCGAACCGATCTTCCAACGCTCCAACTACCTCAGCTTGAAACCGCGCGCTCGCGTGGAAGCGCGCGTCGGTGCACCGCTGCCGCCGCCTGCTGACCCTGGCGACCGTCGCAGCCTGCGCAGCTACACGCGCGAGATTATGGCCGCCATCGCTGAACTGCTCCCACCAGCCCTGCGCACGGCCGAAGATACACTCAGCACAGGAGAGGCTGCGCTATGATAGTGATCCCACCGAAAGACTCCACCTGGGTGTGGAAGATTCTGCATGTCATCGCCACCTTGATTCGGATTTTTTTCTTGCGCCTGCGCGTCGAAGGGCGCGAGCATGTCCCGACGGAGGGTGGGTGCATCTTTGCCATCAACCACACGATGGGGCCCGACTACGTGATTGTCGGGTACGCGTCGCCGCGGCAGGTCTACTACATGGCGAAGTCGGAGATTTTTGCTTTTCACCCCTGGATTGCAGCGCTGGTGACGGCCGCTGGCGCCTTCCCGGTGCAGCGCGGCAAGGGTGACACGCAAGCTATCGAGCAGGCCGCCAGTGTCGTGCGAAGCGGCAGGGTCGTGGGCATGTTCCCAGAGGGCACGCGCAGTCGCAGCGGCGTTCTGCAGCGCGGCAAGACGGGCGCCGCCCGCATTGCCATGCTGGCGCAGGCGCCGATTGTACCGGTGGTCGTCATCAATTCAGAACCGGTGTTGCGCGATGTGCTGAAGTTCAAGCGCCGCCCGCTGGTCACGGTGCGTTTTGGGCAACCGGTGCCCTGTGCTGGCAGCGTCGACAACCCGGAAGATGTCCGCCGCCTGACGACGCGCATGATGTTGGGGATGGCAGAGCTGCTGCCGCCAGAGCGGCGTGGCTATTACGCGGACGTCCAGGCAGTCGAGGCGCTGGATCGCGCAGAATTCCAAAGCACCGTGCGTGAGGCGTAGCACGCCAGAAGCCCCTGACCTGAATGCACCAGAAAAACGCTTCATCCGCAGATTGCGCGGGTTTTTGCCTTGCTCCGCGCAATCTGCGTCATCTGCGGATCTGTCATGGACTGACGTAGAGATACCAGAAGCGTTCACGCGGGAAGATCGGCGCAAGGCGGCTGTCCCACACGAACTCCGCCGGCTGCACGATGAGGCGGATGCGTTCGTCCACACGCTTGAGCTCCGCCTTGAGTTCCGGCGGAAAATCCTCACCCAGCTCGTCGCCCATCACCGCAATGCGCTGGCGATTGCGAATCTCGTAAGGGTATTCTGTACGCGCGCGCTTGGGGTCGCCCACCACGTCGTCGAGAAACCAGTTGAGGCTATCGATGCGCGCCTTCACCTCACGCGCAAGCAGGTCATGAAAACGGGAACGCAGGCTATAAATGATGCCCCGTGCCTGCAACGCCAGGTCTTTGAGCCGTGAACGCTGTTCAACCGGCAGCGACTCGCGTTCGCCTTCGAGACGATAGAGGCGCGTCAGCAGATCGCCGCCAGACATCTGCACCTGTTGCACGCCAGCTGGAGTGGACACGCGCAAGGTGCGGTAGACCTCGCCTTTGACGATGTACTCTTCCAATTCCTCCACTTCCGCCGCCAGAACCGCCAGATCGATCTCTGGCGATTCGGCGAGTACGCGACTTGTCTGCGCCATACAAACTCCTTTCCCTCACCAACGGTGATGAACGTGTGGGCGCACGTAGGTATCGTAGAGCACGCGGATCACTTCCATTTTGCTCGCCTCAATGGGGGCAAGGTCAGAAGCTGCGCAGTTGTCGCGCACCTGGTCAGGGCGCCGGGCGCCAGGGATGGCGCAGCTCACAGCGTCGAACATCAGAATCCAGCGCAGGGCGAACTGCGCCATGGTGGCGCCGGGCGGAACCAGCGGCTTCAAGCCATCGAGGGCGGCGAACGCGGCCTCGAGTGGCACGCCGCTGAAGGTTTCACCCACATCGAAGGCTTCGCCATGGCGGTTGAAATTGCGGTGGTCGTCGGCGGCAAATTGCGTCTCCGGCGTAATCTTGCCAGTCAGCAGGCCGCTTGCCAGCGGAACACGCGCCAGAATGCCGACCTGCTTCGCCTGCGCAGTGCGGAAAAAGCTCTCGGCTGGCTTCTGGCGGAAGATGTTGAAGATGATCTGCACAGTCTGCACATTGGGATACTCGATCGCCTTCATTGCCTCCGCCACCGTCTCGACACTGACGCCGTAGTAGCGGATCTTGCCTTCAGCGGTCAGCCGATCCAGGGCAGCGAAGACTTCGGGACGGTCGTACACTGGCGTAGGCGGGCAATGCAGTTGCACCAGGTCGAGACAATCTGTCTCCAGATTTTGCAGGCTGCGTTCGACAAAGGCGCGCAAGTTTTCGTAATTGTAGCCCTCAGCGACGTGAGGATTCAGCCGGCGCCCGGCCTTCGTCGCCACAAAAATCTGCTCGCCGGGGCGCTCGCGCTTGAGGCGCGCGATCAGCCGCTCACTGCGCCCGTCACCGTAAACATCCGCCGTGTCGATGAAGTTGACGCCCGCGTCGATGGCCTGATGCAGCGCCGCCATCGACTGTTCATCGTCGACTGCACCCCAACCGCCGCCGATCGCCCACGCGCCAAAGCTGATTTCAGAAACATTGACACCGGTTCTGCCCAATGGTCGATATTTCATTTGACGCCTCCGCAGATTTGAAGTTTGGATAATGGATTGTTAATTGTAGTGATGAAAGTGCGCGACCTGCCGCACGCAGCAGCCGTCACTCACTCTTCGCCCCTCGCATCTCGCCCCTCGCTACATCAACGTCGCCGTATCCAGCCAAATCGTCACCGGGCCATCGTTGACCAGGGCGATCTGCATGTGCGCCTGGAAAACGCCCTGCTCCACCGCCACGCCTTCCGCCGCCAGCAACTGGCAGAAACGTTGATAGAGCGGTTCGGCCTGTTCGGGGCGAGCCGCGTCGATAAAGCTCGGACGGCGCCCTTTGCGCACATCGCCGTACAGGGTGAACTGACTCACCGCCAGCACCGCGCCGCCGATGTCGGTCAGCCCCAGATTCATTTTACCATTATCGTCCTCGAAGATGCGCAGCCCGACAATCTTGCGCGCCAGGTGCGCCGCCTCCGCTTCGCCGTCGCTGTGGGTGATGCCAACCAACACCAGGAAGCCGCGCTCGATCTGTCCGACGACCTCGCCCGCCACCGTCACCTGCGCCGAACTCACCCGCTGCACTACTGCGCGCATGTTGTTTCCTCACTTTACAAACAGAACACTTGTTCGTATAATATAAGTATGAATTTTCGGACAGCGCCCGACTCAATCCAGAAGCTCTCGTTGCTCGACGATGCCACGCGCTTCGAGCCGGCTGGCGATCAGCCAGTTGGCGAACATCAGGCGACGCCGCCGCGCACGCCCAAACCGCTGCCGTGCATCTCTGAGGTCGCAACGCCCACCGGCAAGAAACCGATGCTGAAAGCGATGATGACGACTGCGTGCGAACGCAACTGCTTCTACTGCCCCTTCCGCGCCGGACGCAGCCAGACGACACGCGTCACCTACACGCCGGACGAGATGGCTAAAACTTATGATACCATCCAGCGAGCAGGATTGGTGCAAGGGCTGTTCCTCTCGTCGGGCATCATCAAAGGCGGCGTGACCACGCAGGACAAACTCATCGACACGGCTGAGATTTTGCGCAGGCGCTACGGCTACCGCGGCTACATCCACCTGAAGATCATGCCTGGCGCCGAATACGATCAGGTGCGGCGGGCAATGCAACTGGCGAATCGCGTCTCCATCAACCTGGAAGGCGCTACGGCAGAGCGGCTGGCTGCGCTGGCGCCCAAGAAGGATTTCTGGCACGAACTCTGGCCGCGCCTGCAGTGGATCAGCGAGTTGCGGCGCAAGGAAGGGCTGCGCGCCAGCGTTGTGACGCAGTTTGTCGTCGGCGCCGTGGGTGACACCGACCTGGAGTTGCTGCACACCAGCGATCACCTTTACCACCAGCTTGGGTTGCGCCGCACCTACTACATGGCTTTCCACCCTGTCAGCCAGACGCCCTTCGCAGCGCTCGCGCCGGTCTCACACCAACGCGAGTTCCGGCTTTACCAGGCCAGCTTCCTGCTGCGCGACTACGGCTGGCAGTTGGAGGATCTGCCCTTTTTGCGCGATGGCAATCTGCCGCTTGAGGTCGATCCCAAGCTGGCGTGGGCGCAGGAAAACCTGCGCGCAACGCCGGTCGAAGTCAACCGGGCCGCCCGCGACGAACTGCTGCGCGTGCCCGGCATTGGGCCCAAGACTGCCGACGCCATCATGGCCGCGCGGCGCCAGCAGCGCATCCGCGAGCCGGGCCATCTCCAGCGCCTGGGCATGCGCGACGTCGACAAAGCCGCCCCCTACCTGCTCCTCGACGGCAAGCTGGCGGAACGGCAACTGAGCCTCTTCTAAATTTGCTGGAAACGCCATTCCTCCTTACCCTTCTTACACGCGCCCTTGAAGAAATTGGACAGAGTCACCGTAGGTCATCGCCTCTGGCATGACAGCCGTTCGTCACCGTGGGTCATCGCCTCTGGCGTGACCACAAAAACCTATTTACAACTCAAGGAGACACCCATGCCCACCGTTCCCACCCTTCCCGGCATCACCTCGCAGATGGTGACTACGCCGCGCCTGACCATGCACGTACTCAGTTGCGGCGCAGGCACACCGGTCATCTTTCTGCACGGCAACGCCTCCTCAGCGACCTTTTGGGAGGAGACCATGCTGGCGCTTCCCGCCGGCTTGCGCGCGCTGGCGCCCGATCTGCGCGGCTACGGCGACACGGAGGACAAGATCATCGACGCCACCCGCGGCGCGGGCGATTGGGTCGATGATCTGCTGGGCTTGATGGACGCGCTCGCCATCGACAAGGCGCACTTCGTCGGCCATTCGATGGGCGGCACGATCGTCTTCAACGTGATCGCGGCGGCGCCGGCGCGCGTGTTGAGCGGTGCAGTCGTTAACCCTGGCTCACCCTACGGCTTCGGCGGCAGCAAAGGCATCGAGGGGACGCCCTGCTACGACGACTGCGCCGGGTCGGGCGGCGGCATCGTCAACCCGGAGTTTCCAAAGCTGATCGCGGCGGGCGACCGCTCCAGCGACAATCCGCAGGCGTCGCCGCGCGTGGTGATGAACTCCTTCTACTGGAAGCCGCCCTTTACGCCAGCGCGCGAAGAAGCGTTGCTCTCCTCGCTGCTGACTGAGAAGATCGGGCCGGAGCGCTATCCGGGCGACCTGACGCCATCGCCCAACTGGCCGTATGTAGCGCCGGGCAGGTTTGGACCGATCAACGCCATCTCCCCCAGGTACGTGGGCGACAGCGTGGCGCGCTTCATCGCCGCCCAGCCCAAGCCACCCATGCTCTGGGTGCGCGGCGACAGCGACATGATCGTTTCCGACAACTCCTTCTTCGACCTGGGCACACTGGGCAAGCTCGGCTATGTGCCCGGCTGGCCCGGCGAAGAGGTCTACCCGCCGCAGCCGATGGTCAGCCAGACGCGCCACGTGCTGGAACAGTATGCTGCCCAGGGCGGTGCGTTCCAGGAAGTGGTCATCGCTGACGCCGGGCACACACCCTACATCGAAAAGCCAGCGGAGTTCATGGCCGCGCTGACTCAACTGCTGGCAGGGTGACGCCAGCGCTCCCGGTCAGGCGACGCAGGCAGGTCGGTGATCGCCGCCAGCGTGAGGCGCACCCCGTGTCCCGCTGGCGGCGATCACCTGCGGCAACGGCTTTGTCCCTGGTGCAGTCCGGCGCCAATAAGCCTCTGGCTGCGCGTCACGTGTTGCATGCTGCGTGTTTCGTCTCATTACGCAGCACGCAACATGAGCGCCATTGGTCTATTTAAGCCGATATGCACTGGTATGAAACAGACCCGTGACCGACAACGGTTGCTCAGCCCCGAAGCCCCCAAGAGCCCATTGACAGCTTCGCCGCCGCGCGGTTATACTCCAGGCATCCGTCTTATTGAAAACCGTTCACATCCATAAACGCCTATGCGCCAAACCGGACAACCTGAAGGCGTGAAATCAGCGGTGCGTGTGCTCGACATCCTGGAGCTGTTGGCGCGCCACCCTGACGGCTTGAGCCTGTCCGCCATCGCCGCTGCGCTCGCCATGCCGAAGAGCAGCACGCATGGGCTGCTGACGACCTTGCTCAGGCGCGGCTATCTGCGCCCAGGACGCCACGATCGCACCTACCGGCTGGGCGCGCGGCTCTTCGAGCTGGGCAGCAGCTATCTGGCTGGCGCTGACCTGCTGACCGAAGGGCAGGAAGTGGTGCGGGCGACCGCCCATGCCTGCGACGAGACGGTTCACTTAGCCATTCTGGAGGGCAACGAGGTGCTCTACATCGCCAAAGAGGAGGGCACGAACACGGTGCGCATGGTCTCCGCGGTGGGCAAACGCTTTCCCGCTTACGGCACCAGTGTTGGCAAGATGTTGCTCTCCGCGCTGCCGGAGGAGGAACTCGATCGCCTCTATCCCTGCGACAAGCCGCTTGCGCCCATCACCGACCGCACCATCACAGACCCGGTTGCCTTGCGCCGGGAGCTGGCCGAAACGCGCGCGCGTGGCTACGCCACCGACTATGAAGAATCTACGCCTGGCTTGTGCTGCATCGCCGCCCCTGTGTTCGACAGCAACGGCGTCATCACGGCGGCGATCAGCGTCTCTGTCCCAACCGTCCGTTTCACCGCCGAGCGTCAAGTCGGCCTGCGGCTGTTAGTGCAACAGAGTGCAGAGCGGCTTTCGCGCATCCTCGGCTATCACCCGTGAGCACTATGAAGATCACCGATGTAGAAGCCATCTGGCTGCAACTGCCCGTCGTGGACGAACGCTGCGACGGGACTCAGGACACGTTGGTCGTGCGCGTGCACACCGATGCTGGCATTGTCGGCATTGGCGAAGTCGATTCCTCGCCGATGGTGGCGAAGGCGATCATCGAAGCGCCGCTGTCGCATGCCATCGCCCGCGGGCTGCGTCAGTGCGTGCTCGGCCAGAATCCGCTCGACATCGCCGTGCTGTGGGAGCGCATGTACCAGGGCACGATCTTTTTCGGGCGCAGCGGCGCAGCGCAGCAGGCGATCAGCGGCGTCGACATGGCGTTGTGGGACATCATGGGCAAGGCGCTGGGCGTCCCCGTCTACCAGTTGTTGGGCGGCGCGTTTCACACGCGGCTGCGCGCCTACGCCTCCAATCTCTTTGGCGACACGCCGCAAGCCACCTATGCGCAGGCGCAGCGGCTGGTCGACCAGGGCTTCACCGCGGTCAAGTTTGGCTGGGGGCCGCTGGGACAAAGCGAACAGCTTGACATTGCCCTGGTCAAAGCGGCGCGCGCCGGGCTGGGCGAGGCGGTCGATCTGATGATCGACGCTGGTCTGTGTTACGACGCCAGCACCGCCATCCACCGCGCCCAGCAATTTGCGGAATATCGCCCTTACTGGCTGGAGGAGCCGCTGCATCCTGACGATCTGGAAGGCTACGCACGGCTGGTGCAGGCGTCGCCGCTGCGCATCGCCGCTGGCGAACAGGAGACGACGATCCAGGGCTTCCAGGCGCTGCTCGACGCCGGGCTGGCAGTGATCCAACCTGATGTGGCGCGCGTCGGCGGCATCAGCCGCGCCAGTGAAATCGGCCGCCTGACTGCGCAGCGACGGCGGCTGTGCGTCAATCATTCCTACAAGACCGGCATCAGCATTGCGGCGTCGTTGCACTTTCTGGCGGCGCTGCCCAACGCAACGCTGCTCGAATATTGTGTCGAGCAGTCGGCGCTGCGCCAGACCCTGACGCGGCAGCGTTTTCCGGTGGTGGATGGCTACGTCGCCGTCCCGCAGGAGCCGGGGCTGGGCGTTGATCTGGATGAGGAAGTCGTTGCCCGGTATCGAGTAGGGTGAGGCGAGGGGCGAGGGGGATTGCGGCGCTGGAGGGTGGCGCGCAGCGTTGCGGCGGCGCGTGGCGTTCGTGTCGGCGGTTGTCGCCGCGTAGACCAGGGTCGACGCGCTTTAAAGGGAGCCTGCTTCCCACTGGGGGCAAAGTCGTTGCCGTAGGTCATCGCCTCCGGCGTGACATCTTACCCCGTCACGCCGGAGGCGATGACCTGCGATGGAAGGACCCCAACTTGAATTGCACCCCTCAAAAGGTCACCGACAGCCCACCATCGACCACGAGGGTGTGGCCCGTGATATAGGTGCAGCGCGGCGACGCCAGGAAGAGCACGGCTTCGGCGATCTCGGCTGGCTGCGCCGGGCGCGCCAGCGGAATGCGGCGACGGCGCACGTAGAATTCCTGGAAGTCGGGGGTTTCGTGCTCGTTGACGCCGTCGACAATCGCCATCGGCGTCTCGACAAAGCCGGGCGCTACGCTGTTCACCAGGATGCCGTACGGCGCCCACTCGACCGCCAGGCAGCGCGTCAACTGATCGACGGCGCCTTTGGCGGAGTTGTAGTGGCTCGAGTGCGCCGCGCCAAGAAAGGCGTTGACCGACGAGATATTGACGATGCGCCCGCCCTGCCCCTGCGCCGCCATCACGCGCCCGGCAGCCTGGCTGCACAGAAAGGTCCCGTGGTAAATCACATCGACCGCGCGCAGCCATGTCGCGAAGGGCGTGGTCAGTGCGTCGGCAGGATAGAAGACGCCGGCGTTGTTGACCAGGATGTCGAGACGCCCGAAGCGTGCGACAGTCGCCGCCACCATCGCTTCGGCGTCTTGCGTCACGTCCGCCGCCACAAACGTTGCCTGCCCGCCAGCCCGGTTTAGCTCCTCAGCAGTGGCGGCGCCGTCGCTGTTCGGCAGGTCGGCAATCATCACCGCCGCGCCCGCACACACGAAAACCTCCGCAATGGCGCGCCCAATACCGCGCGCCGCGCCTGTCACTAATGCCACTTTGCCGCGTAAGTCACTCATATGTCCTCGCTGCCAGTGATCCTCTGCCGGATAATGTCGAGCACTGTAAAAACATCCATTGGCTCCCCCGTACGCGTGATCCCAGCATCTCCATCGTGCACGTGGTGTGGGAAGCCTGGCAGGTTTGGAAAATGAGGTGTGTTGTCCCAGCGGAGGATCAACTGCCCCTCAGCGTTTTCCCAGTGATAACTGTAGACTTCCACCTGCATCCGACCTTCTGGCGTGCGCTCCACGTACTCCGAGAACTCAAGCCGACTGCCATCGGCAAGGGATGCTCGCACACGAAGGTGTGCATCGGTCGTGGTGCAGCGGGCGCGACGGACGTGGAAGGCGACAACAAGCGGGTCGGTCAGCAGGCGTTCTTTGACAGAATCGAGGTACTCAGCAGGACTCATGCAGTAGTCTCGCCAGTGAGCAGGTGCAGGCGGTGCAGCAGATTTTCTCGCATCCGTATAAGCGAAGCCCACTCGACGTAGTCCATACGATCGTCGGTCTGACCTCCCTGATAATGGCGTAGAAATTCGGCTGAAGTCATACCATACTGCCGCTCAAAGGTTGCCAGGTCGGCGTCAAGCGCTTCAAGCTGAAGCCGGGCCTGCTCCGCCTCATGCGCCAGCAGTTTGTCCAGGGTGCGATCCATCAGTTGGCTGGCTTGACCCTGTTGGTACAACTGAGCCAGCGTCGAAAGGCGTTGAGCTGTGGTATTTGCAACTGTTTGCATGACGTCACCCTGCTACTTCAAAGCGGTGTTGCTTGCGATGAACCAAACTCATGCTGGCAACAGTGTACCTGGCAGCAACTTGCGTGTCAATCAGGAAACTGAGCGGGGCTACTTCACGTTGGGGGCAACGTCGTTGCCGTAGGTCAGCGCCTCCTACTCTCCAATCTCCCCCGTCACCCTCACCGTCACCGTCGTCTCGATCACTTCTCCCGCCGCCAGCCGGCTGGCTGTGCCCTGGGCGACGGCCTCTTCCAGGCGGTAGGGATAGCCGGTGCACGGCTCCAGGATCGTAACGTAGTGGCCGCGCCAGCCGCCGTACGCGCCAAAGACCCACACGCTGCGAAAGATCGCCGGGTCGAAGGTTAGCTCGAAGCGGTAGCCAGCCGCAGCGTCGCTCAGCGCACACCAGCCAGCAGCCAGATCGGTGGCGTAGTAGAAGTCGCAGGTCGCCGCGTGGAAGGGCGGAACCACGCGCATGTCCACTGCGTCGCCGGTCGCGCTGCGAGCATGGGGCCAAACAAAGGGCTGTTTGTCCAGGCGATCGTTGAAAGCAGGGTCAGGCGACACAGTGCAGGCGGGCAGCTCAATGCGGGCTTCCGGCGAGATTGCCAGCGTCGGATGCAACTTCCACAGAAAATCGAGCGGCTGCGGCCCGGCGTTGTGGAGGCGGTAGCGCAACTCAATGCGCGGGTCGTCGGCGCGCACGGTGATCCAGCGCTCGACCTGCGTGTTGGTGACGACGCCAGCGCGCCAGAGGTGGAGCGTGACCGCGTCGGGGCGCTGCGTGGCGATCTCCCAGCCAAACGGCATCGCCCACCACTCACCGTGATCGGGATAGGCGTCGCCCGCAAAGGCTGTCGGCGCGTCGTTGGGGAAGAGTTCGTCCCAACCGCCGCAGAACCAGTCGTCGTAAGCTGCGCCGTAGGGAGCGGGTCGCGGCGCCACGCGCGGGTTGCGCCAGAAAATCTCCCGATCCAGCGGCTTATAGACCAGCGACCAGAGCTTGCCGCCCAGTTCGGGCAGGATCACCAGCCGTAGCTGGCTGTTGTCGATCACCAGCGCCTGCAAGCCGTGATAGCGCCAGTTGGCGTCGATGCGCACCGGGTTGTTCATGGCTGCGCCTCTTCATACGCGGTGAGCAGCAACAGCGCCGAGGTGCGTCCGGTCAAGTCGACAACGAACCCTGCCTGGAGCAGGCGCGCCCCCGACTCATACACCGCACGCTGCGTGTCTACGTCGGTCAGCAGATACACTTGCGCTGGTCTCAGCCCACGCAGGTGCAGCCGTCGTGTGGCGTCGCCGTCGGCCGGTCGGAAAATCCAGATTGCACCCTCGCCCGTCGCCTCATCGATGCAGGCGTAGGCTTCCCATTGACCGTGCAGCGCCAGATCGGGGCAATGCAGCTCTGGTTGCGGGAGCAGATGATAGAAGCGCCCGCGCTTGAGCAGCGGCCGCAACGACTTGTACTGTGCGATGGCTGACTGGACGGCGGCGAACGCAGCTTCTGTCCACTCCGGCAGCCGCGCGGAGACGCCAAACGCGCCGAACATGCGGCTGCGTGCAATGGCGTCCAACTCGCTGCGCGGCGTCGTCGGGTCGGTGAGCGGCTCGTCGTCGGCGTCCACGACCCAGGTGTTGCAGAGTTCGGGCGGGAAGAGGTGCGTCGCACCGGCGAGGTGAAAGCGTACGCGGCGGCTGGGCGTGGATGCGTCGTGCAGCCAGGTGATGTGCGTGTTGGCGAGCATGGCGAAGTCGCTGCGCACGCCGCCGCCGGCGCAATTCTCGATGATCAGGTGCGGCAAGCGCCGCCGCAGCTCCGTCATCACGACGTGCACGCCCTGCACTTGATGCCATTCACCGTCGGTGACGCTGTGGCCGTGGTGATCACAGGTGCAGACGCCCCACCAGTTGGAATCCCATTTCAACCAGTCGGCGTTCACCTCATGCACCAGGCGGCCGATCCAGTCGATCGCCCACGCCTGCACGTCGGGATGGCCGAAACAAAGCCAGCCGCTCACGGTGTCCGGCGGCCACGGCGGCGAGATGATGGCGTCGTGATGGCGCGCCAGCCAGTCGAGGCGCCAGGTCGCAGCCTGGCGCAGGTCCACCCGCTCCGGCTCCACCCAGATGCCGAACTTCATACCGAGCGAGCGCACAAAGTCGCTCAAGGCGCGGATGCCGCTGGGGAACTTCTCGGCGCTCGGCTGCCACACCCCCAGCCCGGTGGTAAAGTTGTCGCTGGTGCGGCGGCTCGGCGCCCACCAGCCAGCGTCGATCACAAAGACTTCGGCGCCCAGTTTCGCCGCCAATTCCGCCTCACGGCGCAGGATCGTCTCGTCGATGTCCACCAGGTGCGCAAACCAGGTGTTGTACTGCACCCAGGGAAAATCGTCGGGGCGCGGAGGCATGACGGCGGCGCGCATGTACGTGTGTTGCACGTGCGCGGCGTCGTCCAGGTCGCCGCGATAGACGCCGAGAAAGCTGGTCGGGCTGACCCAACGCTGCCCGGCTTGCAGCGGCGTGGCGTAGCCGTCGCTGAACAGGTTGAGACATGCGCCGCCCTCTGTGGCACGCGCATCAGCTGACCAGCGGCCCGAATAGCTGAGACCCACGAAGAGCCCATCGCCGCCGTTGTCCTCATCGAGCGCAAACCAGGCGATCTCGTGCCAGGTGGAGCGCAGCCCGGATGTCAGCTTCACAGCGCCGAGCGGCTGGCGGCGCACCTGAAAGGCGGGATAGGGGCCGCTGGCTGGCATTCCCGCGCCATGCCCCTGCAGTCCGCGCACCCAGTGCAGCACGGGCGCACGCATGCCATCGACGCTGACCGTGAGCGGGGCGACGCGACTCAACACGCCAGCGCGCGGCGTCGTCACCTCCAGCCACTGCTCGAGCACAGCCGTGTCATTGCTGGCGCGGATCGCCAGGGTCACGTCGAGTTCATCCACCAGACGCAGGTCGAAGCGCAGCGTGACGGAGGCGGCGTCCGCCTCGGCGCGCACCGCGGGCAACGCTGTAGCCTGACGCGCCGAGAGCACGGCGTCGTTCCAGCAGAGAGAAAATTCGCCACCAGCCAGCGCATCCGCGTGCCGATTGGGGCGCCAGCGCTGCCCTGTAGTGTGATGTTCCAGCGCCGCCAGATGTAGACCAGCGCCGTCACGCCAGATCAGTGTCTTGCAGACCTTGTCGTTGCCGATCCGCCACTGTGCAGCGGATTCGTCGGCGCGGGCAAAGACAGCGCCGCTTGCCGCAAGCGTTTGTGTCATGAGAAGTTCCTGTCAGACATGCACGATCTCCAGCTCGATCACCTCAGAACTCAGCTCGTCCAGCGCCACGCGCACGCCGCGCTCCTGGATGTCCTTGGCGCTGCGCACGGCTGTGACGCCAGCGTCGGCGTAGCTCACCGTGTAGGACGCGCCAGGACGCAGGCCGCGCGGGCGAAGGGTGCGTTCATCAGGGCCGCCCAGTGCGCGGTAGACCATGACCACGCTGCGCGTCTGGTCGGGCGTCACCGCCTGGATGGCGTCCCAGCCGCGACCGTGGTGATCGACGTTGTGACGCGGCGGCAGCAGATGGATGACCTTGCCGCCGCGGATAATGGTGCGCAGGTGCTTGTATTGTGCAATCGCCGCCTTCGCGTCGGCGATCTGCTGCGCGTTGTAGTCGCCGATGCGCTGCATCAGGATCAGCGGGCCGCCGAAGATCGCGCTGCGCAAGGTGTAGGGCGTCGGTTCATCCTCGAAGTAGCGCACGCTGTAGCGTGGGGAGAAAGGGAACGAAGCGCCGTAGATGCCCTGCCGCGTGGCGTAGGTGGCGATGTTGTCGACCGTGATCGAGGTGTGGCAGAGCCGCGCCATGCGATAGGTCATCATGCAGCCGCCATCCTCGCAGTTCTCCCAGACCAGGTGCGGGTGGGCGCGGCGCACCGCCAGGATCACCCGATCCAGGCCGGCGGTGGAGTTGGCGTAGTTGCTGTCGCCCGGCGCATGCGTGTGATCGCCGCGCAGACACCGTTTGACCACATCCTCGCCATCCTGGATGATGTAGTCGAGCTGCTCCTCGTCGATCAGCCGCACCAGCGAGTCGATCAGCCACTCCTGGCAGGGCTGATGTCCCAGACAGATGGCGCCGGCGCCGTAGTAGTCGTCGCCGCCAAAAGCCAGCCAGTCGGGATGCGCAATGGCGGCGGGTGCATCGGGCGCCATCTGCGCTATCGCCACGTGCACGCCGAACTTCATGCCCAGCGCGTGGGCGCGCTCGGCGATCGGACGCAGCCCGCGCGGGAACTTGACGGGATTCGGGCGCCAGTCGCCGATGGCGCGCGCCCAGCCGAGATCGAGGACAGCGACCTCAATGCCCAGCTCGGCGCAGCGCTCCAGCACCGCCAATTGCTGCGCCTCGTCGATTTCCTGGCCGTACTTCCAGGAGTTGTACTGCACCCAGGGATAGCGGTCGTCGGGCATGGGGGGATGGACATGCGCCTCGGCGAAACGGTGGGTGACGTAACCAGCTTCGTCCCAGTCGCCCTCATAACAACCCACAAAAAAGGCAGGCAGCTCGAAAGGCTCACCCGGCTGCAGCCGATGCGCCAGCTCGTCGATGCGGCTCTCGAGGCAGGCGGCGTCGTCGGTGGCCCAGGCGCACAGCCGGCTCTTGCCGTTGAATTCGATGCCCACGACCAGCCCTGGCCCGCTGCCTGGCGTTTCTGGATCAGGATCGGGGAAGCCACAGCGCAGGGCGACCCAGGCGCAGCTTGTGGGTGCGGTATAGTGAGCAGGGAAAGAGCCCATGCGCAGCTCGTGCGCGACGATGTTCGGCCTCAACGGAATCTGGCGCTGGCTGAAGAAATCCTTGGGATAGGGCCAGCTGAACTGCTCGACGTGCAGCAAAGTGATCGGGCGGTCGACAGCCAGGTGCAGAATGGCGGCGCCGTCGATCAGCGGCGCGTCCGCCTCGGCGTCGATGCGCTCCACTGCGCCCCACGTGCGGGCGAAAGCGTGGCCGGCGAATAGCTCGAAGCCACGCACCAGCCGCAAACGCCCGCTGCTGTCCTCCAGCGTCACCGTCAGGCGGGGAGCGACTTGAGCATCCTGCGCTTCTGCTGCGCTCACCACCACCCACGGGATGCGCTGGCCTTGCGTAGTGATGTCACTGACCAGCGACAGGTGCGTCGCTCCTGCGGGCGCATGAGGGTGGCTAAGCTGCCAGAAAAGTTGACCATTGCGCCAGAGCACACGGCAACGCAGCTCGCCCTGTTGAAGGTTCCACTCGCTGGACATAGAGGCGCATCCTGTTCTTGTTTCTGATAGCCAGGTTAAGGCTTTATGCCGCTCGTGCTGCGTGTTACGTGCTGCGTGTTACGTGCTGCGTCATGCATGCCGTGTAGCTCGTCCATACCTTGTTTGCCTAGCAATCAATAAATCTATAGATCGGCGGACGGGTCGTTTGGAGCAGTAACTTAACCACAAAGCGCCGTCAACAGCAAGTTGAAATTTTGATTGACACCCCTTCTCACACTGTGCTATACTCCGGTTTAGTTCCCAGTAGCGAACATGTTTCACATATACGAACAATTTTGCGTATGCGACCGTGTTCAATGGCGCAGAATATTCTCCGCAACCAGTCAAGATCGTATCACGTTCAGGAGGATTTTCACGATGAAACGTATTCTGTTGAGGTCGATGCTGCTTGTCGCGCTGTTGCTCTCGGCCTGCGCTGGGCCGCCGCAGGCCGCCCAGCCCGCGACCGCGCCCGCCGATCAGCCAACCGCAACACCAGTGCCGGCGGATGTCCTTGCTGCGCAGCCCTGGCGCCAGACCGACGCCTACAGCCCGCTGCCGACGCGCGCCAGCCTGGTGCTCGTCAAGGGTGGCCAGGAGAACGCCTCGCTCATGCCCGAAGGCGAATCCATCGAGGACAACCGCGCGCTGCAATACATTGAAGACACGCTCAACGTCGACATTTCCTTTGCCTGGGTTGTATCCAGCGACAGCTTCATCGACAAGCTGAACCTATCGATTGCCAGCGGCGACATTCCCGACGTGATGATCGTCGATCCGATCCAACTTCAGCAGTTGACCGAAGCAGACGCCATCGAAGACCTGACAGGCATCGTCGAGAAGTACGCCAACGCCGACATCCTGGAGAATTGGAAGCAGACCGGCGGCGTGGCGTTGGCGGCGGCCACCATCAATGGCAAGGTGATGGGCATCCCCAACGTGCAACCACAGGCCGACGCGCCGATCATGGCGTGGGTGCGCCAGGATTGGCTGGATAAGCTGGGGCTGGCCGGGCCAGAAACAGTGGACGACGTGGAAGCCATCGCCCGCGCCTTCATGACGCAAGACCCGGATGGCAACGGCGCAGCGGACACCATCGGCCTGACTGGCACGATGAACCCGGTGCAGGTGCCCAGCAACCTGCACGGCTTCGACGCCATCTTCAACGCCTACGGCGCTTTCCCGGAGATTTTCTTCCGCAACGCGGCGGGACAGATCGTCTATGGCTCGGTGCAGCCAGAGACCAGGGACGCCCTGGCGCGCCTCGCTGCTCTTTACAAAGATGGCGTGATCGACCCGGAATTCGCCACCAAAGATGGCGGCAAAGCCAACGAGATCATCGTCGGCGGCAAGGGCGGCATCATGATGGGGCCGTGGTGGATCCCCTGGTGGCCGCTGGCGGACTCGGTGAGCAACGACCCGAACGCCAACTGGCAGCCCTTCCTGATCAAAGACAAGAACGGCGAACACACCTTCGCCATGGGCGACTACACCTATAGCTTTGTTGTCGTCAAGAAGGGTTATCCGCACCCAGAAGTGGCGCTGAAAATCCTCAACGTGCAAAACGACATCAGCTACGGCCTGAACGACGCGCCGCAATATTACCCGAACTTCAACGAAATCTGGACGCTGCTCTTCCCGATCCCTTTCCTGATCGAGCAGCCTTATGTCGTGGAGCGCATGGCGCGCGAGTACCAGCAGGCGCTGGACGGCGAACTCGATCCAGCCACCTTCAGTGAAGCGATGAAGATCGAGTTCGACCAGATTCAGAAGGACATCGCCGCACCGCGCAGCGACCCGTCCAACTGGGCCGTGCGCATGGCGCGATTGGATGCAGCCAGTTTGCTGGCAGGCGGCTACAACGAAGTGCGCACCGACCCGATAGCGGCGCGCGTGATCGCCATTGACCCAACCTGGCCGGCGCTGAAGAAGCTGGAGGAGGAAGCCTTCCTGCAGATCATCACCGGCGCCAGGGCGGTGGATGACTTCGACGCGTTCGTGGAAGAATGGAACAACGCAGGCGGCGCGGCGTTGCTGGAGAAAATGAATCAGCAATAAGCTGTGCTGCGGCGACGCATCAGGCGGATCGGCGCGGGTGGCCTGGCGGCTGATCTGCGCACATCCACCTGATGCGCGCAATGCGTGATTGCTCGCTCTGGGGTCCACATGTTCAAGGACAGCGAACGGCTTGCGTATTACGTCATGATCCTGCCGGGGCTGGCGCTGCTCATTGCCTTCACCTTCGTCCCGCTGGCTTACTCGGTGATCGCGTTCCAGAAATTCAACCCGGCGTTGGGGGTGCAAGGCTCGCCGTGGGTGGGGTTGGACAACATTCTCTACATGTTCAGCCTGCGCGACGCGCGGCAGGTCTTTTTCAACACCGTCTTCATCGCCACGATGAAGATGATCGTTGTGCTGGTGGCGGCAGTCGCCTTTGCGCTGCTGCTCAACGAAGTGCGCTTCCTGCGCATTCGCCGCTCGATCCAGACAATGGTCTACCTGCCGCACTTTCTCTCGTGGGTGATCCTGGCGGGCATCCTGCGCACGATCCTGGCGCGCGACGGGCTGGTCAACGATTTCCTGGGCGTCTTTGGCATCGGCCCCATCTACTTCCTGGGCCAGCCCAACATCTTTCCCTGGGTGATCATCTTCAGCGACGTGTGGAAGGAATTTGGCTTCGAAGCCATCGTCTATCTGGCGGCGCTGACCTCCATCGACCCGACGCTTTACGAAGTGGCGGAGCTCGACGGCGCGAACCGTGCACAGAAGATGCGCTACATCTCGATACCGGGCATAGCGCCAGTGATTGTGCTGGTGGCCTGTCTGAGCATTGGCAACGTGCTCAACGCTGGCTTCGACCAGATTTTCAACCTCTACAGCCCCATCGTCTACTCGACCGGCGACATCATCGACACCTATGTCTATCGCATCGGTCTGATTCAGGGACAGTACAGCCTGGGTACAGCGGTGGGGCTGTTCAAGACCCTAGTGGCGCTGATCCTGATCGGGGTTTCATACTGGACGGCGGGCAAGTTCGCCAACTACCGCATCTTCTAGGAGTAGGAGGGCGCCATGGTGCATCGCAGCACAACCGATCGCATCGTTGACTACCTGATCACAGCGTTGCTGATTCTGGTCGGCGTGACGGCGCTGCTGCCGTTGGTCAACACACTGGCGATCTCGCTCAGTGACAAGGCGGCGGTGAGCGGCGGCATGGTCGGGCTGTGGCCGGTGGGCTTCAACCTGGACGCCTACGGTTTCATCCTGCGCGACGATAAGTTCTGGCAGGCGTTCGGTGTGTCCGTGCTGCGCGTGCTGCTCGGCGGCGTGCTGAACTTCGTGCTCGCCGTGATGACAGCGTTCCCGCTGTCGCGCAGCACCAGGGCATTCCCGGCGCGCGATCTCTTCATGTGGTTCTTTGTCTTTGGCATGATCCTCAACGTCGGCATCGTGCCCTGGTACCTGACCGTCAGCAGCTATGGCTTGCTCGACACGATCTGGGCGCTGGTGCTACCCGGCGCTGTGCCGATCTGGAGCGTGATCATCCTGATGAACTTCTTTCGCAGCATCCCCAAGGAGTTGGACGAAGCGGCGCGCATCGATGGCGCCACCCCCTGGCAACTGCTGTGGAGCATCTACCTGCCCACCTCCCTGCCTGCACTGGCGACCATCACCCTCTTCAGCATTGTTGGGCACTGGAACTCCTTCTTCGATGGGTTGATCCTGATGAACAACCCCAACAACTATCCGTTGCAGACCTACATCCAACAGTTGGTGATCGCCGACCGCCCCGCCTTGCATGGCGGGCAGGCGGCGTTGATGGCGCAACTCTCCAACAACACCCTCAACGCCGCCAAGCTCTTCGTGGCGATGATCCCGATCTTGCTGGTTTACCCATTCTTGCAACGTTATTTCGTGCGCGGAATCATGCTGGGCGCGGTGAAGGAGTAGGGCGCGTCAGGCTTACCCCGCGCCGCCGGCACTGTAACTGCCGTGCAACCACCCCGTGTCACAATTTCCCCAAGTCAGCTAACAAAGTCAGCCAACAATCCGACATACGCACGGCGTCAGGCAACCAGTACGCCTGCGTCAACGCTCAATCACACCATCGCTCAATCAATCCCATGCACGCCGCCGATTTGCTGAGCAAACGCGCCGAATTGACGCCCGATCGAGTCGCCCTGGTCGAAGTGGAGACAGGCTGCCGCTACACCTATGCGCAGCTCAACGCCCGCGCCAACCGACTCGCCAACTTTCTGCAGGCACGGCTGGGGGTGCAGCCGGGCGACCGTGTGGCGATCCTGGCGAAGAATAGCGTCGTCTATCTCGACCTGCTCTACGGGCTGCCCAAAATCGGCGCGATCTTTGCCCCGTTCAACTGGCGGCTGACTGCGCACGAGCTGGCGTACATGGTCGCTGATCTGGCGCCAGGGGTGCTCTTCTGCGAGCCAGAATTCGCCGCCGTGGCAATCGAGTTGCAGCGTCAGGCGCCCAGCCTGCGCCTGGTGATGATGCGCGGCGCCGCAACGCCGGAGGCGCTGGCGTACGAAGCGGAGATTGCAACCGCAGACGCCAACGAGCCGCAGCGCCCGGCGATGGATTTCGAGACGCCCTACTGCATCCTCTACACCTCCGGCACGACCGGCCACCCCAAAGGCGCCATCATCCCCCATCGCCAGGTGCTCTTCAATGCCATCAACACCGTGATCAGTTGGGGGTTGACTGAGCACGACGTGTCGCCGGTCTTCACGCCGCTCTTCCATGCCGGCGGGCTGTTCGCCTTTCTAACCCCGATCCTGTACGTGGGCGGGCGCATTGTGCTGGCGCGCGATTTCACCCCGGCGGCGACGCTGCGCACGATCACGGACGAACGCTGCACGGTGATTCTGGGCGTGCCGACGCTCTTTCAGATGTGGCTGGAGTGCGCCGAGTTCCCCGCCGCCGACTTCCGCCATGTCCGGTTTTTCATCAATGGCGGCGCCACCTGCCCGCCGCCGCTTGCGCGCGCCTGGCGCGAAGGCAAAGGTGTCGTCTTGCGTCAGGGTTATGGACTCACCGAGGTCGGCGTCAACTGCTTCACCTCCACCGACGAAGACGCCGCGCGCAAGCCTGACTCGGTGGGCAAGCCGATCTTTCACAGCGAAATGCGCATCGTCGATCCAGAAACCGGCGTCGAACCAGGCAACGGCGCGGCGGGCGAACTCTTGATCCGCGGCCCGCACGTCACCAGCGGCTATTGGCGTAAACCAGAAGCCACAGCCGCGGCGCTCCGCGATGGCTGGTTCCACACTGGCGACATGGCGCACCGCGACGCCGACGGCTTCTACTACATCGACGGTCGCTACAAAGACATGATCAAGAGCGGCGGCGAAAACATCTACGCCGCAGAGGTCGAAGGCGTCTTCCGCCAACACCGGACAGTGAAGGACGCGGCGCTGATCGGTCGCCCTGACCCGACGTGGGGAGAGGTCGGTGTGTTGATCGTGGTGTGCGCCGAGGGTGAGCACGGCGACGCCGATGAATTGCTCGCCTTCGGGCGGGAGCGGCTGGCGCGCTACAAGTTGCCGAAGGAAATCATCTTCGTCGACGCGCTGCCCTATTCGCCCTACGGCAAGGTGGAGAAGCTCAAGCTGCGGCAAATGTATGCGTAGCTCGTAGCCGCCAGCCTGCGCCGACAACCGCCTGGTCTGCATGATCCAGTGCACGCGGGCGCAAACGAGCCGCTATCTGCGTGTCACGTGTTGTGTGCTGCGTAGTCGAGACGGAACACGCACCAGGCAGCACAGGCGCCATTGGTCTATCTGAGCCTACATGTACTGGGCGGCGGGCAGGCGTGACTGCGAGCCGCACCTGCGACACGAACCGAGAGAGGCCGTATGCCCGTTGTTCACACGAATGGGATTGAACTCTACTACGAAATCCAGGGCGCCGGGACGCCTTTGGTGCTGTTGGCCGGGTTGGGCTACCCTGGCTGGCAATGGCATAAAATGGCGCCGCTGTTGGCGCCTTATTGCCAGGTGATCCTCCCCGACAATCGCGGGGTGGGACAAAGCAGCAAGCCGCCAGTCCCTTACACGGCAGCCATGCTCGCCGCCGACGTTGCGGGCTTGCTGGACGCCCTGGGACTCGACCAGGCGGTGATTCTGGGGCACTCGATGGGCGGCTTTGTTGCGCAGGCGCTGGCGCTAGAATTTCCGCAGCGCGTCAGCAAGCTGATCCTGGCGGCCACCAACTTTGGCGGGCCGCGTCACGTTCCGATCACGCCTGCAGCCATGGCGGTGCTCACCGACACCACGGGCGATCCGTTGACGCGGCTGCGCAACGGCATCAGCGTCAGCACAGCGCCGGGCTTTGCCGACGCGCACCCGGAGATCGTTGCGGAGTGGCTGGCCTGGCGGGCCGCCAATCCGCTCGATCCGGTCGGGTATCAGGCGCAGCTTGCCATTGGGCTGAGCTTGCTGCAACAGGAGAGCGCCTTCGACCAACGGCTGCCCGCCATCACGGCGCCAACGTTGATCCTCTTCGGCGCCCACGACGCCGTCGTGCCGCCAGCCAACGCCGCGTTGCTGGCGCAGCAAATCCCGCACAGTCGCGTCCACATCCTGCCCGACGCCGGACACTTCTTCCCGTTGGAAACACCAGAGGAAGCGGCCAGGGTGGTTGTCGAGTTTGTGTGTGAGTAGCCTCTGACATTTTCCATTTGTTCACGTTCACAAGGACACGTTCACAAGGAGACGCAACACCATGAAGAAGATTCGCACATTCACGTTACTGGCTGTCGTCCTGTCGCTCCTGTTGGCGGCATGTGCACCGGCTGGAGCACCCGCGCCGGCGGCGCCGGCTGGCGGCGAAGTCGCCACGACCGCGCCTGCGGAAGCGCCGGCTGCCGCGGCGCCAGCCAGCGAGGTCGCCGCTGGCGAGCCAATCGCCCTGACCTGCGCTGAGCCGATCAAGGTCGGGCTGATCACCGATGCGTCCGGCGCACTTGCCATCTATGGCGCGCATATCCTGCGCAGCTTTATGCTCGGCATGGAATACGCAGCCGGCGCGCCTGGCTCCGCGGGAGAAAAATTCGACTTCACGCAGACCCAGAACAACACCTTCACCTTTGGCGACTGCACCATCGAGGTGTTGGTGCGCGACGACAAGAGCACGCCAGACACCACCGCCGCCGTGGCGCGCGAACTGATCGACGTGGATCAGGTCGATCTGATCGTGGGCACCGTCTCCTCTGGCGCCACCGCCACGTTGCAGGGCATCGCCGCCGAAAGCCAGATTCCGCTGATCGTGGCGCCGGCCGCCGCCAACGACATCACTGGCGCCAACTTCAACGAATACACCTTCCGCGTCAGCCGCTCCAACTATCAGGACGCCATGAACCTGTGCGAGTATCTGCCCACGCAGTACAAGACACTCGTGCAGATCGCGCCAGATTACAACTTTGGGTGGGGCAGCGCCGCAGCCTTCCGTGACGCCTGCACACTCAACGGCGGCGAGTTCGTGGCCGACGACATCCTGGCGCCAGCGGACACCACCGACTTCACCCCCTACATGGAACAGATTCTCGACTCCGGCGCCGAGGCGTACATCGTGACCTGGGCAGGCGGCGGCTTCATCCCGATGATGCAGGCGGCGATGGACACCGGCGTCACCGAGAAGATGGCGCTCGGTGCAACCTTCGTCGATAATGTTGCGCTGCCCGCTTTCTTCGCCAACGCCATCGGCGCCACCAGCGGCATTCTCTACAACTGGGCGCTGCCGCAGAATCCGATCAACGACTGGATGGTGGCGCAGACGCGCGCCCGCTACGGCCTGGCGCCCGATCTCTTCGACGCCGATGGCTTCAACGCTGCCCTCATGTTGGTGAACGGCCTGGCTGCCACCAACGGCGACGCCAGCGCGGCTGCGCTCATCCCGACTTTCGAAGGCATGAGTTTCGAGGGACCCAAAGGCACGATCGAGATTCGCCCTGAAGATCACGTAGCGATCCAGGATATGTACATCGCCCGGCTGGTCAGCGTGACCGACCCCGACAGCAAGTTCCTGGAGCCGGTGACGACCACGCGTCCGCAACCGCCCTGTCTGCTGCCGGAAGCGCTCAAGGATCGCTGCGGCGACCTGCCCTACGGCAGCCTGAGCGGACAGTAACAATCATTGGTGCACGTGGGCGCAAATGCACTGCGTGTGGCGTGCTGCG